>Ga0123357_10006218_pt1 | contig 14495 bp, 15 predicted proteins | sample TergutEmb28metaG_FD_89873 | JGI IMG/M metagenome (GOLD analysis project Ga0123357, IMG submission 89873) | Embiratermes neotenicus P4 segment gut microbial communities from Petit-Saut dam, French Guiana - Emb289 P4 | ecosystem: Host-associated > Arthropoda: Insects > Digestive system > Gut ...
TACAGACCCAAGCAGAAGGTCTCCGGTTACATCCGGGCCAGACCCGTGGCAAAAACTACGGCCGGAACCTCCGGGCACCGCGGCGCACCGCAAACGCACGCAAGAGCACTTTGCGGCTTAATCAGCCTACGCCGGTACTACACCTTATTTGTGTTCTATATGTCTAGCACATCCTATATGTATTTAATGTCTTTTACGTCCCGAATGTCTAATATGTCTCTATTCCTCAACAGCCGCAGCTGTCATTAGCGCCTCCCGCTCCAGCCGTTCGAGTTCAGCAAAATCTATGTTGCGCTGCTGAAAATTAACGAAGCGGCTTTGCCGTATATCTCCCTTCACCTTCACTGGAGGGGTGATCTCGCCATTCCGGATTTTTTTGACCATCGCTATCAACCAAGCTGTCAAACTGTCGATGCTGCCTTGTTGCTTTGCCATATCATAAGCATTTTTGACAATGAGAACGTCTCCGTCAGCGGCCTGCAAAATGGACTGCTTTTCTCTATCTGTCAATGTTTCCTTTACAAAGCCAAGTTCGTATATCTCAGTTTCAGGCTCAGAAACCACTTCTTTTTTGACGTTCTCTATGATATTCGTCCCTAAAAATTCATCAAGGTTAAGTTGATTTACGTAATTTCCATTCTTGACTATCACAAAACGTAGAGATTGAATCTTACCGCCGCGGCCGCCTCTTGAGCATGGCTCATATGTGTAACATATGTCCGTTTTTTCCTTAAGAGCCTTTTGACAAGCGTTAAGAACTCTCAATCGAAAATTATTCCATTGTGCGTATTCTTTGTCGCCAATGCCCAGCAATGCCTTTAAGTCTGTAACCGCAATAACACGTTCGCCGCACCGCTCGTATTGCTTAAGAATCTCATACATCCTGAATTGGTTTACGCTATCCAAATTGAGGACATTCCACAGTTCATACGTAAAATAATCTCTTTTATAATCGAACATAAGCGGCAATGCATCGTCATGGGCGTCAAGTTCAAAATACCATTGATCGTCTTTGTCCATGTCCACCGTGCACTTTTTAAAAAGCTGAAACTGACTGTAACCACCCGTCGCTGTTGGAATCCTTACTATTTTGGTTAATAAATCGTGAGTTATCGTCTCTAAATAATCGATCCTGACAGGCTGTAAATCCATTATTCGATAAAACCATGCTAAAGGGAACCTCACAACACGCGTGGATAAGTCCCTGGCATTTATGAGCCCCAGATAGATACTGAAAAGGCGCACCTCCTGCAGTGTAAATTCACGAACTATTATGTCATTAAGGATATTGCGTTTTTCAACCAAATATTTCTTTCGTGCCATGCTCCCCACCTATCATATCTTGGATAAACATTATGGTAACTGTTTAGATTACATTTGTCAATCTATGTAATGAAGTTCTGAATCCATGTAATTAAGTTCCTGAATTCATGTAATTAAGTTCCTGAATCCATGTAATGAAGTTCTGAATTCATGTAATTAAGTTCTGAATCCATGTAATTAAGTTAGCCTCAATAATGCTGATTTTAAGCCATTTTTCTTCCTAAACAAGATAAACAAGATAAACAAGATATATAACAACAACAAGGGGATGTTGTCGTTATAGACATTATCGAAAGTTTATTCTATGTGTCTGATATTAAATAACCAACGACAACGTCATAGCGGTGGTGCCCCATCTGCTCCGAGACCGCTAGCAGAACTCCCTTATCAAACGACAACCCAAGATGATTGTTCCTGCAGTGTATCAATTCACCGGTCTGATTATTATCGAAGAGTTGAGTGTACATCGTTTTGGCATAGGTGTGTCGGCAACTGTGCAACTCGGAAGGCAGATCCCGCTTATCAAAGACTCGGTCTTTCGTTTTGCCGAATGTACCGTACGAACCCGCAATTAGGTTCCTCACAAAATCCTCTTGGCCGGCGGCGACCCGGGCCCAACGCTCCAGCCCATTTTTCTCCCGAAAATGGATTTCCAGCTTCCCATCTCTTTCCCGTATATCATCCTTTCTGAGATTGATCAACCCCTCCCGTCTGGCTCCTGTAGCTTCAACGAAGCCGCGGATCCTCGCAAACCTTTCCACCGTGAACCGCTCAAAAGCTTTTGAACCGTTATCCTTCCGTGATCGCGTTATGGCATCCCTGGAACGCATAGGCAAAGCAACCCCGAAATCATTTTTAGAACAGCCATACGCTGAACCGAGCGCGGAAGCAACCGTATGGATAGACCAGGGACTGTATCGTTTACCGTACTGCGTCAATAACGATCCATCGACCATACCCTGTAAATACTGAGGAGCAAATTTCTTTGCCTGATCCCAATTCTTCGCAGGCGTATTTTTAGCGACCCACTCAGCATAGGCGGCAGTTTGTTTTGCATAGGTCTTCATGGTTTCACCGGAACGTATGCCTGAAGGTTGAATGTAAACCCCAGTTTCTTTTGCCTGATCCCTCGCGGCTTTTTTATCAGCCTCTTTGGATTGCCCATACCGCTTATTTTTTTCAAGGCTTTTATGCAGGCCGTATGTAATGACCCCTTTTTTACTCAGCCAATTTCATCTCCATTTCGGCTAAAAATACCTGTAAGGCAGGCAGCCCTGTTTAATTCTCTACGGCAACCTCGGCATACGCCTACTAAACCGCCCATACCTCACGACAGTACAGTCGTTTCATGGATACCAGAGCTAAATAACCACTCCGATTGAGATGGGTTTAATGTCATCATCAGGACAATAACAGACGGAAATGGTAGGTATCGCTGGTTACCCTGTAAAAATACAGGGTAACCAGCTTCAAAACCTATCCCGCTTGCTCTGCAGGTTTGGCTCACCGCGTTCGCCAGTAGCCAGCTGGCAGCCTTACTCGGCGTACCCCTTGGTTGGGGTCAAAACGCGGTTCACCATCACCGACCCGCTGCGATGTAAAGGACGAAAGGCATAAAAAAAGCGCGGCAAAAATCCTCTCCGCGCGATAGCTGCACGAATGGTGCAGCCCAATTTAAGCCTGCCATAACTGACGGGCTTATCTCCCTCGTAAAAATGCTTGGTTTATATAACTAACTTAATTTTGTGTTGTGGTGATCATCACACACGTAAGAAATGGTTAACCCCTGATTTCTTTTCTCGTTTTTGCAATAAAATAAGGCCGACCTGTCGGCGACCCTTCGTTTTTAATTTTTAGAGGTACGCAGTACGCCCTCTAAATGTTTTAATTTTAAAATTCCAAAGAACGATTATAAGATACCATATATCGACAGCAATGTCAAGCTTCAACCCCTTTATTTATATTATGGGGAGCCCTCAGGCACCGCGCGATGATCCCTGCATATAACGTCTTCGGGGCTGCCACGATACCCGGGGCTTCCGGATGTAGTAAAGCCGTGGGCCTTCAGGACGTAGCCGGCGACACTCTGCGTTCCGTGCGTCTGCGGAGATCTACGCATATGCCGGCGCCGTCGCGATGCCTGAGGACTTCAACTCTTGTATACAAATGCGTATTTTACTTACGCATTTGCTTACCCAGACGGCCTTGCCCTTTGCGAGCGTCTGCAAGGCCGACACGGTTCCCGGGGGCTCCGGCCGTAGTTATTGCCACGGGCCTGGCCCGGATGCAGCCGGCGTCCTTCTACTTGCACCTGCGAGGGCCGCCGCGGCGCCCGTATTCGATTACGTAATGAATATGTATAGCGTACAGCAATACGCATTGATTACGCACAAGGGGGAATATGCCGAAAATGAGGCCATTGGCACCGTATATTTCACACGCTATTACATAGCGTGTGACCCACTCTTACACTTTCCGCTTCGCGGCAAAGTGTGAGTGTGCGCCTGCCGCGGGCTAAAATCGAAATATGCCATCTTAAGCGTAAACGAAGGGGCCTCCACGGTATTCAAGTATTGGGGGCCTACAATGATGCCGCCCGGCTCCGCATCGGTTGATTAGATAATAGACTCGCATGAGGTGTCCCTAATATGCAAAATTTTTGCATATCACAAAGAGCCGTGCCGGAGGATCTACACACACGATCTACCGCATACGATGGCGGCTGCGCATATAAAGCCAGAAGACCGTTAGAAACGCCGCCTCATCCGCGCCGGCGATCCCACGGCCAAGGTTCGCGCCGATACCTAGTAGCCATGTAGACACACGCAGACGGCCCTCATGTGTGCCAAACGCATAATGCGTAATATCCAAACACAATGGGTATACTAAAAGCGAACGTGTAATCGCATGTTCACTATACGAGCGCATATGCAAAGAATGATATCAAGAAGATGGATAGGGGAAGGTAAAATAGACGCTTACGTTTTTGTAGGCGCCTATTTTTATACCTCACTTGACGCATGCATAGGGTCGCCAGCCGCACACCAACCAGGCCCGCGGCTTTAACGACGGCCGGGGTCTCCGGACACATAAACTCGGCGGGATCCACGGATGTGCGCAGAAGACCGCAGTGGCGCCGGCTGGACAGCTGCATACGTTTTTCATACATATTTTTCAGCGTAATACCCGTTGCGGGCGCTGCCCGCAAGCTGTAAACGACGCGCCGTATGCGCGTTATTCCTGCCCTAACCCCACCCGAGGAAAGGCGACCATACAAGCTTACTTTTGAAACCCCTAATGACAACGGCAACTGTTCTCATGCGTATACGTATTCTGATCCCAAAATACAAAATCGTACGTAAAAATGTACGTATTTCGTTCGAATATACGTATTCTAGCTCTAAGTACATCTTTATGTACGTACACATGTACGTATTCCGTACACTTATACGTATTCAAGCCGTACGCACTGTACAAATCTGAAAGAGACACGGGCATAAAACGCCCGTGTTTTTTGCGCTTAAAAGGATTTTTCTGGGAACCGACCAGAATATGGCGAGATGATATTACAAACATACATACGTAAGGGGTCGCCAGTCAGACCCTTACGGGCATCGCAGCCTTACTGGGGCACATACATAGGGTCGCCATATGCATACAGGCCAGACCTGCGATAACTCGATCGGAGCCCCGGGCATTGCAGAGACGGATGCGGAGGATCACTATCTGCATCCGGGCCAGGCCCTCGGTTAAGTACGGCCGCGCCGCGGCGACCCGGTAAACGCACACAGAGGGCCGCAGACGCAAGCAGAGGGCCGCAGACGCAAGCAGAAGACCGCCGGCTACATCCAGCAGCATAAAACTACAGCCAGCTCCCTGGATTCCCCGGGTATCGTGGGGAACCCCCCGGGTACCGTAGCGACCATATACACAAGCGTACGAATACAACGGCGGCCACATGCGCGCAAAATCGTACAGAAAAGCTTGCCATACTTGCACAGTATGCTATACTATTGTTAGTATGCGATAGTAAAAATGGACTAAAACAAGGGGGGTTATAATGGGTAAAACGAGTACGGCATCAAAGAAAAAGTACAATACCGCGACATATTCCCGTTACGTGATTAACATCCGCAAGGATTCCATGCTTGACGAATATATAAAGGATTTTATGTCAGCGAAGGAGACAAGCCTTAATTATCTGGTAACAAAGCTTTTGACCGAACACTTTGATAAAAAGATCTACAGGGAAATGAACGGACGATGAATGATGGGAAAAAGGGAAGGCGTTTTACCTACGGCTAAGGATTTAGCAGTATAGGTAATACTATATACTACTGCTAGTATGCCGTACTTAAAGGAGGCCCGTTCAGCCGGGCAAAATTTATACTCGAGTTTAAACGCCGCTATGCGTGTCCTACGCGATAGCTATTCATGATAGGACGCATCAAAAAAACGCAGGTGGTGAAATCTATATCACATGGCTTTATAAATTAATTTATAAAGCCATGTACAACCCTGTTGATCGTGAAGACGGAATAGCCGACACTCTCCGCTATGGCCGTTTGCGTCAAACCCTGACCATGAAGCCGTATGATCTCTTCTATCACTTCCGTTTTTATACGTGGTCTGCGCCCCGCTTTGGCGCGTTTTTCTTTTTCAGCCTGAAGCTCATTGGCAATCCGGTCCCGCTCTTCTTTTAAACCTTCATACAGTTTGGTATCGTCTGTCTGCCTTAACGCTATCGCCGTTTGTAAAGCAGTCCTTTTTAGCTTTTCGTGTTCCCCCAGGAGATTTGCATATTTCTCCATAAGGGTCTCATATTCCCCGCCGCCCAAAAGATCCGCTTTCGGGGGGGTATATGTCCGTTTAATCCCTACTGTATCCAACTCATACAGTAAGTCGTCTATCTTCCGCCGCATTGCCCGCACCTCCAGACCGGCTTCCTGGAGAAGCAATTTATATGCGTTTAGAGTGTTTTCGGCTTCCTCCATTTTCCTCCGGGCCTCAGTTGCTGTTATTGTCTTACCTGCCATTGTAGTCCGCCTTTATAAATTAATTTATAAAAAATTATAGCATGGATGTTTCATGATGTAAATGTTTTTTATAAATTAATTTATAAAAATTATAAAATATAAATGGGGTCGCGCCAGCAAAACGCGGAAAACGTACGCTAAGGAAAATTCAAGACTGTAACTGCTTTTCGAGCACCATCTTGAAAATCTGATATAGCGTGAACCTTGACATATACTATCCAATAGTATATAATATGTAATATACCAAAAGGGGGGCGTAATTATCAGGACATTTGTGTATTTACTGGCGTTCGATGAATACTGGGATGAATTGGGGTTAACGGATGAAGACCGGCGCGAGCTTGAACTGATATTACTGGGCAATCCCCAAGCAGGAGCAGTTATTCAACGTACGGGCGGGGCAAGAAAGATCCGAATACAGGCGAAGGGACATGGTAAAAGCGGCGGCGCACGGGTGATCTATGTAGATTTTATCGTCAAGAAAAAGATTTATTTTCTGGACATATACGCAAAAGGCGAAAAGGTTGATCTGGAAGAAGACGAAAAGAAGGCTATCAAAAAATTGATAAGGAGGCTTGAAAATGAGTAAACACGGGCAGCGCATTATAAAAAGCTTAGAGCAGGCCATTGCTTATGAGCAGGGAGACAAGACGCAAGGCCGTAGCGTTACTTATTACCTGCCGGAAGAAATCGCGAATATCAGAAAAAAGTATGATTTGACACAGAAAAGCCTTAGTGAGGTTTTAGACGTTTCGGCACGGACGGTAGAGGCATGGGAAATCGGCGCAAATATACCGAGCGGCCCGGCAAATAAGCTTCTGCATTTACTTGAGTCCGATAACGAAAATAGAATTATCGAAATGCTGTCGGCGGCCAAATGAATAATGAGCCGAAGGCAATGCGTGAGACACATGCTATCAGGCTTAAAAATTTCGTGGTAGAAAAAGACCTTACACCTGATGAGCTGGAAGCCAAACGTAAAGCTGATATTCCCCGTACCGAAGAAATAATTGAAAAATGCGGACTCAAAGTGGCAACCCCAAACCAATAAAATCAAAGGCGCGAGCATAGCGGCGCCTTTTTGTGTCTTATGCGTTCCGAATGTCCAATACATATTATGTGCCTTATATGTTTAATGTGGCCGGCGTGTACCTTCCCCTGCCGCTCTCCGGTTCAGTTATGCCCATATAGCTCATGTCTGGTCGCTTTTCCCTCCCTGGTATTTCTTTACCCGCTCCCTTAACCTGCGGTTCACTATAGCAAGCCGCTTACATTGTTTTTCAATGCAACCGTTTTCGTACAGCATTTCAAGCGCCAGGTCACGGTACCCGGGGGTTCTTGCCGTAATAGTTACCGCGGGCCTGGCCCGGATGCAGCTGACGGCCCTCTGCGTGCATCTGCGGGATCGCTACGGTGCCCGGGGGCTCCGGCCGTTGTAAAAGATTACCCGTAAACAAAAAAATAGCAGGGAAGACATATTATCTCCCTGCTTAGATTATATCCTGCACGTTCCGCTTATCACTGAGAACGCGGGCTATGCCGACGGCATTGTCAACTACCGTGTAAAATACCAGATACCCATACTCAATCACGGCCACTCTATACTTTGTGTTATCCGCATATTCAGGGTACATGAACGGGGTATTGGTCACGTTACCCGCGAATTTATCAAAGCTTTTTCTGAATTTTATTTTTGGGACATCGCCAAAATCGGATAGATAAGTTCTAATCTCTTTCAAATCGGCGCGGGCAAGAGTCAGGATCTTAACTTTATACATCCCAGCTATCCCATTCCTTTAAAAACTCATCCAGATCCATCCACGCACCGGGATCTTGCCCCGCTTTATCAGCTTCCGCTAATTTTTTTGCAACATATCGTTTGTGCACGTATTCCTGGTAATCCTCAAACTGCTCGAACGGGATTATAACGGCCTCACTTTTACCGTTATTGGTGATTATAACGTTATCCTGTCGTTTTAGTATCTGTGACACCTCTGGATAATGCTGCCGTATATCCCGAACCGCTTTTACATGGGTCGTATACATCTGATCACCTCCTGTGAATCATATTGTATCACAGAATGAAGTTTTTATCAACCTGAAAATAAAAACAGGCGTACTCAAGGAAAGAACCCTGTACACCTGCTATGTATGCGCCTGACTATAATGCCGCTGCCAAGAAGCACTACGCCATATAACGCCGTGCCGCGTATTATATCAGCTTAGCAAAATATGTCAAGCAGACCGCCGCCCAATTAATCCGCTATTAGGGCCGCAGCGGTGCCCGATGATTCCGGCTGTAGTTATCGCATGCCTGGCCCGGATGCAGCTGGCAGCCGTCTGCGTGCGTCTGCCGGGCCGCCACGGTGCCCGGGGGGTTCCGGTATCCGTGAAAAAAGTTTGCAAAACCTATTGCAATTGACGCGATGTCAACTGATACAATCAATTTGCATTTCCCACCCGGGCCAGTTGAAAGGGTAAGGAGGCATTTATGGCGGATTTAACAACGATCAGCAAGGCTTCATCAGACATGGGCGTAAGCAGCCGTACGTTGCGCTACTGGGAGGCGGCAGGACTTTTCAAAAGCAGCCGGGACATCCAGTCCGGCTGGCGTATGTACGACGACGGCGCGATCCAGTGCATTCGCGTTACGAATTTACTGCGCCGCCTGGATTTTTCCATCAGCGACATCAAGGACATCCTTGAAAAAAAGACCGTTGATTCCCTGCGCCATGTGTTGCGGAAGCAACTGAGCAGGCTCGACAAAACGCGCCTGGAAGCGGGCGTACGGGCGGAGTCGATTTCCGAACTGATTACCATGCTGGAGCCTTGGCCGTCATTATCCTTGGCGTCGTTGGAAACCATACTGCTTCCCGCCGTGCTAGGGAGGAAAAAGCATATGGCGTCAAAATTACAGGGAGGCTTTTCAATGGAGAACGTAAAATCCAAGTACGATGAAGTCCAGTTTGTCAGACTGCCCGCCGCGCGGGCGGCGGCTTATTCCTGCGTGGGCACGGAGCCGGAGGACGAGGCGTTTTCCGTGGTGAAGGAATGGATTGTCAAAAACTGCCTCGAAGGAACCATGCGCTTGTTCGGGTTCAATGCCGAGCCGTACCCGTCGCCGGGCAACCCGGCCTATGGCTTCGGCTTTTGCGCGACTATCCCGGAGGGCGTGGAAATACCGGCGCCTTTGCATGAGATGAGGCTGCCCGGCGGCGTGTACGCCATGATATCGCAGTACGAGGGCGACCCGAGCTTTGGGTGGAAAAAGGTACATGAGTTGTGCGGTGACAGCGGATGGGAATGGGAATACGACGGCAGCAGGCATGGGCTGGAAGAGCATATCGAAAGGGCGGACGGGAAGGGCGGGTTTATCATACCAATCCTGTTCCCAGTGAAAAAGAAATGATTGCGAAGGCCAGGCGTATTCGTATTGCCCGGCCTTTATTTATGCGCTATGGATATGGCAGCCCGGCAAAAGGCGGAAAACGCACGCCAAGGGAAATGGCCTGTTTTTTTTATGCCATGGGGCACAACTCACGCAAATTGAAAATATGAGGATACGAGAATTAAGCAATAATTTAAATGCCAAAAATACACGGGCGTGTGGGAGTGTAAATAGGTTAATAACATCGACAACACCTCCGATGCGCGTTCTTCCAGGTACTCTTTCAAAATCCCGTTTGCGATAAGGCCGCACCGATCTTGCGGCCGGCTGCGCATAACTGGGTATCGGCAATGTCGGAGCAGCTTCTATGCGCGCTAATTCGCAATGTTTCACGCGGGAAATCCGTGAATGTTCGGCCTCGTTCAACATATGGCCGTCACATACCTGACGCCAGGTTCTAGTTTACCTGTACTTGTTTGGCCGCCATATCCGCGGCAATAAGGTCATTCAGGTATTCCGTAATGCTTTTACGGGCTTTCCATGATTCATCGTCGAGATATTGCCTAAATTCCGGGCGCAGTTTTAAATTAATACGATAAAATGTCCGCTGCGCTTCAGGTGTATTATGTGTATCAGATGCAATACGTGTTTCGAGCGTACTCTGTGTCTCTTGTGTTTCATGTGTATAATCTGGTTTTAGTATCTGGTTATTTGCAGTTTCTTGTTCGAGTTCGTTATCACTGAAAAAACGGTCTAAATGTGCCGTATTGTCCTTAAATGTCTTTCTGGGCATGGTTCTGTCCTCCCTGCTTTCCACCTATGTTTATCCATTTTTAGCGCCACCAATATACTCCTCAATAAAGCTTAAGTAATCTGAAGCCGCATTGCTCCGAAAAAAAATCTTGGTTTTAAAGATACTTGTCTGCTGGGTTTGGGCCTCGCGTACCGATATGCCCTCCCGGATAACTGTTTTGTATAGCGGCATATGTATCTGCCGCGCTTTCACCCCTATGGTTTCCCTTAGTTCGCCGCTTAATATCGCCCGTCCGCTATAACGGGTTATTAAAACCCCAGCGATATCCAGCCCCGGGTTGCACCGGCGTTTAACCTGGCCTATGGTGGCGTATAGCTGGCTTAAACCCTGTAGCGAGAAAATATCCGCGCCCATTGGTATGATCACATCGTCGGCGGCCACCAAAGCATTTATTGTGAGCATACCGAGCGTAGGCGGGGTATCTATCACGATAAAATCATAGACGGTCTTGAACGGTTCCAGGGCTTCCGACAGCAGGTACTCCCGCCCATTGCCCGTAAACTCCAGGTCGGCCCCGGATAACATCATGCTGCTGCATATAATGGCGCCCTGCTCTGTGTTTTGGACTGCCCGGGGCGCTATTATTTCGTCCTTAAGCAGTTCATACACGCCAGGCTTGTTGTCGTCAGCGTTCATTGTGTACGACAGGTTCCCTTGCGGGTCCGTGTCCAACGCAAGGGTCTTATACCCTTTATAGGTCAGGCCGGTAGCCAAGGCATGCGCGGTAGTAGTTTTCCCGACGCCGCCTTTTTGATTTGCTATGACTGTAATTCTTGCTTTTATATTGCCGCCCCCTTTGCGTGCTGCCGGCGATGGCTGCCCGTTGTCACTTTTTGTGCCTGAAATAGATGTGTCTATTATGTCTTGAGTGCCTATAACGTCCAATATGTCCAGCGTGTATAAGGCGCTTTTTACCCGAAATTTCTATGTTAAGTCATACGTCTAATTTTGCATAGGCGGCTTAAACTCTAAAATTTCCCTCGGTATACGCCACTGGCGCCCGATCTGTACGGCCTGCAATTCACCGGCCTTGATGCGGTTTTTTATGGTGTTGCGGTGGACGCCTAAAATTTCGGCGGCCTCGTCCATGCTGTAGTATAGCTTCGTCAGTTCCGTTATGGGCGCGGCTGCCTTCTTAGGCCGGCCCCCGGCATGTTTGTCCGCTGCCAACGCAATGCCCCTTTCGTCATACAAGCCCCCGCAAGAGTTCGACGGCTTCCCCCTGCCGGTTAGCCGGTATCATTTCAAGAAGCTGCATAAGCTGCGCGCGCCGGCCGGCGGCTGCAGGGTTGAAAATCTGGTCAAATATACGCTGCTCGCTGTGGTCTTCGGATCTGTCTATGTTATGGGCATAGATGCCGGTCGTCGCCGGGTCGCTGTGCCTGGCGTGGAGCTGGGCCTCCTGCAGCGTCGCCCCCGCCTTCAGCAGCATGGTTATGGACGTATGGCGGAGGCTGTGCGCGGTAAGGCGGCTGCTGTCATACCCCGCGGTCACCAATATGCCTTTTACTATGCGGCTTATCGAGGGTTCCGTAAGCCGCCGACCCTTTGCCCTGTTGCTTGTGACCACGAAAAGGGGGTCATTTTTCTTTGCCTTGGGGCGGGCGTCTATGTATGCTTCTAAGGCTTCCCATACCTCCGGTACGATTTTTATGTATTCGTCTTTTTCATCCCGCCCTTTGCCCTGAATGAAAAGGACGCGTTCCCCCGCTATGATTTTGATGTCCCTGATATCCGCGCGCTGAAGCTCGATAATGCGCAGGCCCCCGGTTATGGCGAGCATGAGCATCGCGTAATCGCGCCTGCCCGCCTCGCCGGTTCGGTCTATGCTATCCAAAACCCTTATGACGTCCGTTTCCTGCAAGGGGTCTTTCTTTGTGTTATCAGCTTTTACCTTTGCGCCTTTGATATTGTCGCCCACGTTTGGGTACAGCCCCTCGCTGGCCGTCCACTTGAAGAAGTGTTTTACGGACCTGAGATATTGCGCCCGCGTCCCGGCCGTGAAGTTTTCGGTATCCAAATGGGCTTTATAGGCTTTTATATCCTCCCTTTGCGGGGCCGTTATGCCCCGCTCCGTTATCCAGAGGATAAAATGCCGCAAACATACCGCATATCCCTTTATGGTGGTTTCTTTGACATCCGTGTACTGGATGAACCGGTCAAAAAGGCTGCTGTCGAGTGTCCCGGAATTGGTTATGGTTAGTGCCGCGTTCGCCATATTCATCACCTTTTTTATCATAGCCGCCTTATGGCAGGCGGCGGGCCTGGCAGCTATCAGCCTGCCTCGCGTCGGCGCCGATTGGGTCTGACTCCCGCCTATTTCGGGCTGTTGGATTGCCGTGAGAATACGCCCGCGCCCGTTAGATACAGGCCCTGTATCGGGATAGTTTCCTACATGCTATAGTATATAGATTTTGTCCATGGTTATCAATAGATATCTATAAAATGTCTATTGTGTTTTATATGTTTTTTGTGTCTGAAATGTTTTATGTGTTGTGTGTGCTCTAAGTGCCATAATCCCCGCTTTGTATTTATGTATTTCCAAATAGTAAAAGGCAGCAGTATAGCCGCCTTTTTTATTCAAACGTTTGTTTTGGTCGGCATGCGTTTAAAGGTTTTTTTGCGAGCTTGCTTGCACGTTTATAAAATGCACGCCCCCACCCCCCTAAAATATACCCTCTACAATGCACCAGGAGCCCCGTAGACGTCGTCTAAGCTTGTCCTGGTACATCTATACTACTATAGGGTGATAAATGCATTGTAGGGGCGATTTTAGCGAGTATAAGATCCAGGACTCTACTTAAGACCCCAGATACCAAAATCACAAACGTATGTACTAGGCCACCGACTGCGGCCGCCATGTTGTTCAGGTAAACCAGCAACTTAAAATAGAAATTTACCTCGTTCCCATGGCGGGCAGATTATTCTGTAAATTGTGACTAAAACACCGTTATAGAGCAGTTTTTGGTGATATTTCAGTCATTATTAGATGATATATTTGATTATACGATATTATTCGACTCAATATATACATATATGTCACAAAACAATTATAATTGCTGATGAATTTATTAGCAATATTATGCAGTATTAAGTATAATTTTAATATAATTAATTTTTGATTAGGAGAGATTAAAATGATTTGGCACTAAAGAACAAAAGAGCATTGACAAGCAAGTTAGCGGTTGGGATAACCTGTTTTCAATTCCAAATGGAACAGTCATTATCTCATGTCCTTTTCAAATCATTGGATTGACATGCCTATCTGAATGCATATCAACCTCCATTTTCTCGAACAGTCCAGAAACCAAGCCATGAAAGAATAAAAATTAAAAGCAATTTCATACCAGCCTTTCCGTTTCATCAAGCATCGACACCCATTATTTTGACTCAAACTGGAAAATTATTTTGCAAAAGAGAGGAATAGTGTGATAATGAAGATTAAGCATCTTGCAATTTTGATTGCAATAATCATTTTTCCATTGATTTCTGCTAAAAACGTTATTGCTGAAGATAGCACGGCAAATCAAACCACAGAACAGCAAGATCAATCCGATCCTTCCAATGGGCTAGATGTGGATGCTACAGTACAACTTGATCAATCTGATACATTTTTTCAGCCCTCAGCTTCTGGGCAATTTACCCAAACAACCCCAGTAAACACCAGCGCCAGCGGTCTGACGGCAACCCCAAATGAGCAACAAGGTATTATGTCTACATCATCCAGCCTTGAAAGCGATCCCCAGGATTTTCAGTTTAATGCTTCGACACAAACTATAACAAAATACATCGGCGCTGGAGATTATGTATCAACTCAACTTTCGCAGTTGACTAATCGAGAACAATACGAGATATAGCCCAAAAAATCGAATAAATTGAGCCAACATAAAGAATGGCGATAAATAGAGGCTTGCCCTAAATGTAGGTGACTAGA
>Ga0123357_10006219_pt1 | contig 14495 bp, 11 predicted proteins | sample TergutEmb28metaG_FD_89873 | JGI IMG/M metagenome (GOLD analysis project Ga0123357, IMG submission 89873) | Embiratermes neotenicus P4 segment gut microbial communities from Petit-Saut dam, French Guiana - Emb289 P4 | ecosystem: Host-associated > Arthropoda: Insects > Digestive system > Gut ...
CCACTCACTTGTTTCAGTATGATGATACCAGAGGCTGTGTAATGCAATTCTGAACTCTTGATGATGAACACATGTGCTTGAAACATGTAGAGGCATGAAATAAACTTATTGTAAAACAAAAAAATGTTGTGCATCAAGTTGGTTAATTACTAAGATAAATATACTGAGATGCACGGTCAGCAAAACATCACAATTAGCTATGTTAACTGTCTGGCCAGTAGAAACCAAATACTCAACATTGCTAACAACAAAACTCATCATTCCATACCATCATGCAGCAGTTCTATCCATGTCCCATATTAGATCCATCTTAATAAAAGAATCAAGAGAGCAGAGTCAGTATAATGTCTAGGCTATGGGCTGGACAATGACAGAAACACAATTCAATTCACGGCAGGGGCAAGACGTTTTTCTCTTCCCCAAAAATATCAAGAATAGCTCTGGGGTCCACCCAGCTTCCTGTTCTGTGAGTACAGGATTTTTCTCAGGTTGTCAAGCAGGGCTCTTTCACCAAGGGTATAGCAGCTGGGACATGAAGCTAAACACTCACTTCCATTTTGTGGTGAGGTTAAGAATGAATTTGGCTATGCATGCCTTCATGCTGTGCACAGGAAGAACTCGCTCTTCACCACCTCAATAAAGTGAACTGTCTCCTCCCATACTTACCTAGTGGCTACTTTCCAACATCAATATTATGTATGCAATTTTTAACCCTATGGTGCTGGAATTAAATGCCTGATGTGATTTAGCAGCAGACCGGAATTTAAATCGGGGCTGCATAATAAAGGCAATCATAGGCCATCAGCTGTACCCTGCATCTGGCATTTTCAGCATCACACTACATAATGGGTACACCTGATGTCATGCACTAAAGGATTATCCAGCTATCCAGCCTGCAGTATTTTGCTACCCTTGGACCACTGCACTAAACTCACCTGTGGACTCCGAAGGTCAGTAGGACTATCCTTCTTAGCGGGAGAGCTGAAGGCATCTGGAGTCATAAGATTGAGCTGTTGCTGTTCTTGCTGCTGTGAGCCAAGATTTGCTGGTTGCTGACTGTCTGACATATTAGCTGGAAGATTACACACATCACCTTCCAATTCTACCTCCGACGTGCTTACTGGATTTCCAGACAAGTCCGACAACCCGTCTCTAAACACTGAATAAAATACAAACACAGAACACCAGTTCATATGATCCACAATCTGTGCATTAATCAATTACATACAGCAGCAGTACCAACAAAATGCACACAAGTATACTAAAATTAATTTATATAAACAATTACTTCCTACGTGTTTAGGCCAAACATGTGGTCAACTTCAGGGAGGTAAAATACAAAGAATGAGTACATTAAAAATAATTAAATGGCTGAAGTATCGAACAAATCCACAGATATAAAATGATAATGACTGCCACCATGTATACAAATTAATTTCAATATACTTGTGTGCATTTTGTTGCTACAACTACTATATATATATATATATACATACAACAAAAACACCACATTCTAAGTTGTTTCTGTTACAGTAGATATGGACTAAAACTGAAGCAGTCACATCATCTGCCTGCATAATGTACACAGGTGCATGTAACATTATTCTTAAAGGTGTAACAAAATCACCAAATAAGGGTTAACCTGTGGAATGCCAGAACATTTAACTACTGCATGGTGCAGAGACAAAAAAAGACTATCATGTGATCAACAACCACAGTGAAAACCTGAAATGAACAACCGCATCATATTTCTCTTCAATTACACCGCTGTCTACACTCAATGCATATACAACGTATGTACATAGAACGTCATGTATGAAGTAAATGCATAAGTAAAGGATATCCATGTGTCTGTCTCCACATTTCACCCCCAGAACTAATCAACTGATTCGGATGGAATATACTGATGGTCTTCATCTAACATAATGAAGCAAGTTTCATTTTGCTGTATGAGTCTAGTACAAACATTACTTCACATATTGTTTAAATGAAACTTCACTGAATTTCTCGAAAGTGGCTCATTATACAAGAACACTGGTGACAGGACTTGTGCGTCTGATTAACTACCAGCAAATTCCAGAAAACACATTTTTTTTAACAATATACACGTAGAAACAGTAAAATACTTAATCAACAAAAATTACAGCAACAAAATCTTAATAAACATTAAAAATTCTTGATGCCGGGTAATTTCTTTCAAAAATCAATGGATCATAAGCCACATGTAACTAAGAAACAAAAGCTTTCTAGCACATGTCAATACATAAAATTCATAAATTTACAGTGATTTAATCTTCAAATTTAGCAGGCATTTCTGTCGTCATAAATATGTACATCTTCCATGTAGTAGCTTAATGTATGAACTACGCTGTCTGTTTCAGGAGTTTAAATAATTTTCTTAAACTAATAAACTCTACAATTCTCACAATTCCCTTAGAAGCAAGAAAAAATAACTTGGGCTGAATGGCTACCATGTGGAAATAAGATGTGAAAACAAAGAGTTCAGATAATATTTTTATAGAATGTAAAACAAATAGTTGGCAGACATGCAAAAATGTTCTTTAGCTTTTGGGTGGAAGGTGATAGCCAAGAAACATTGGGTCTATGGATTTGAGATTTGGTTTTGAGACAGATCGTCATCATGGTGGAAATATGTTTAAATGTATGAGGGAGTGCTGACAAGTCCTTAGCCCGACCTACTTCCTGATGTCGTAGGACGGAATCAATAGTGTCGTTGGAAAGAGGGGTCTGTTCACGTACCGAATTGCAAGTCTTTTCTTGTCACAGTGGCTGAAAGGAAGCATGTCAGGCGACACATGCGATTTCAACAACATGGAGACACGAGCTGTCATCAAGTTTCTTTTCCTGCAAGGCAAGGTGCTGAACGAAATTCACGCCATTCTGAGTGAAACATTAGGGGAACATGCACCATGATATGCCATCATCAAAAACTGGGTGGCCCAGTTTAAACATGGTAATTTTTCCACCTGTGATGTGCCTCATCCTGGACGACCCAAAACAGTGACCACCCCAGAGATTATTGATCAAATTCACGAGCTAATCTTGGAAGACCGCCGGATTTCGGCTAAATCAATAGCTCAGCAACTGGGCATCTCACATGAGCAGGTCGTGTCCATCATTCATGAAGATTTGGACATTCAGAAGCTCTCCGTGAAGTGGGTCCTGAAATGCCTGAACGCGGATCAAAAATGTCAACGGTGTCAGTCGTCTGAGCAACTTTTGGAATTTTTTCGGTGCGATCCAAATGACCATGGATGAAACCTGGTTATATCACTATGACCTGGAGACAAAGCAACAATCAATGGAGTGGCAGCATAGTGGCTCACCCCACCCCAAAAATTTCTGAGTGCAAAAATCTGCTGGGAAAGTTCTCGCCTCGATTTTTTGGGATCAAGACGGCATCCTCCTCATTGATTATCTTCCAAAAGGCCAAACTATCAACGTGGAGTATTACTCATCTCTGCTGGTGCAACTGAAGGACACTTTGAAGGAAAAATGCCCCGGAAAGGTCACCAAGAGGGTCTTATCCTTGCATGACAATGCCCTGCCTCACCATGCACTTGCAATCCAGAAGAAACTGGCCTACCTGGGCTTCCACTGTCTTGATCACCTACCCTATTCTCTGCATCTGACCCCGTCGGACTACCACCTGTTCCCAGGACTGAAAAAACAATTGAAAGGTCACCATTTTTCCTTTGACACAGAGGTCATTGCTGCCACGGAGACATGGTTGGACAGACAACCTTCTGAATTTTTTTTCAGTGGCTTGCAAAAGCTAGAGCAATGGGCTAAGAAGTGTATTGAGCTTTGTGGGTAGTATGCTGAATAAATCCCGAGTTTGGTCGCTATAGCTTGTTTCCTTCCTGGTTGGGCTAAGGACTTATCACTACCCCCTTGTAATAAGAAAGCATGGATAACAAAAATCATGGTAAAATGGCTGAGAAATGTCTGGGACAGAAGACCAGGTGCTCTTCTAAAGCATACAGGAATGCTGGATTTAGATGTTTCCAAGGGTCACTTAAGAAAGAATATGAAAACTGTAACTTCTAATCTAAACACAAAAGAAAACTCTTCAGTTTTATGTTACTGATGTTGTTTAGAAAAAACCCAAAAACTATGTCACCTGTATAGGGACTGGCTGCTAACTGGGAAGTGCCAACTAACACCAGCAGGAAACAACATACTGTCAAGGGCATTAAAATGTGCCATGTGTCAAACAGTACGAATGGAACATATGACAACATACTGAAGGAGACAGACTGTAACAAAAATTCTTCTTCTGGCAGGGACTAGTTACTTCATTAAAAACGTAAAGGTACTTCACCTTATAACAAGTCATGAAGGCACAGTAGGAGAGTAGAGATATAGCTCTACTCTTCCTTTAGCCTCAGCGCTAGATGGTGGTGGGTGGTTAACACCATGCTCTGGCCACTTTACCCCAAAAATGATCTGGTACCCATTGTTTAGGATGTTGGGTGGGCCCCACGGCTGATCTGGTACCCATTGTATAGGATGTTGGGTGGGCCCCACGGCTGATCTGGTACCCATTGTATAGGATGTTGGGTGGGCCCCACGGCTGATCTGGACAAGTGTGAAAAATTTCACAACCACTTGAATTTGATTCCCAGACCATCCTGACCATAGCAAGTCGCTATACTATGCTATCCCAGCCCACAGTTAACTCAGTAATGTGTTTGTAACATTTTAAATGCATTATGACTCTAATACTTTAACTCTGACGATTATTCAGTTCCAGAAAACTAAGCATGCAGACACTTAAGTGACATTAAACCCTGGCTAACATGAATAAATGTACATTCCTGAAAACTGGAGATTGTGAAGTGGGTCTGATATTCAGGTAAATTTGGTATGTATCAAGGTTATAATAATTCACAAAGAATAATTCATAATATTCCCAACCTTGTGTGGACCATTTTAAAAGGTATCTGAAGAAAACCACATATCACACTGTCTAGTTTTGGCTCCACTCTTAAAATCTAGTGACAGGAGTAGTCCCTCAGTCATCTGACCTATAGAGGGGGAGAAGTGGCCTCGACTACCTGGGAATCTAATCTCAACCACTGAGCGGAAACTCCTTGTTATAGGGAACATACAAAAGTGGTCACTCCATGGACCAAAAATGTTATACCTAGTAGTAGTAGTAATAGTAGTTAGTAGTTCATAGTTGTGGTGGTGGTGGGTAGTAGTAGTAGTAGTAGTAGTAGTAGTAGTAGTAGTAGTAGACACTTTCAATGGAAAATAGGGGTCTATAGTTGGCACAAAAACTGTCTGGACCACCCTGGATCCAGATCTCTGAGCGACCCGTATTTATAATTTCTGGGCTGAAAAAAACCTTTTATTGTCTATTACGAAATACTTTCCTACAACTAAAATTCAAAGTGGAATGTACTGTTTCAGGCACATAGGCCCTATATGATGCTTCACATTGTTACTGTCATCCCTATTCTTCCCTTATTTTCATCTGTGATAAGGTTGTCATCCGACAGCTTTTATTTCTCTATTTTGCATAAGATTTCCTTCAGACTAGTTTGCCCCGTTGTGATGTGTCGCAACAAGTTAATTCTAACGGCTTTACAACACACTATGCTTTTTAAGCTAAATATCCTCTCAATAAATTTCAAAAGTATTCAGGCCATTTAATCCCTACGTTTAAGCAACTGTTTTTTCTCTGGGAAGCAGTGCAGCTACTGAATGAACTTAATCTGGAAATATTTTAGTTACTGAATGACCTAAATGACTACTTACTTAGAGAATCATGTGATAAGGTACTCAGCTTCTCATCGATATCTCGTACTGTCACTGGGGGCTGAAAGGCTATATGACATTCCTGAAGAGACTTGGGTTGAACTAGGTACATCCGCACAACCACTGCTTGAACACACTGTTGTGGTTCATCGTCACCGTCCTCTGTAACACATAATGAAGAATATGGTATATCCCACAACACAATTCAACACATTAAGCCTTCAGGATTGTGACATCTTACAGTCTTGTATGTAGATAGAGTGCAGTTGAAACGTGATGACACACGGTGATGCACGGGAGGGAAAGTGAAAGGGAAACTGGTGAATGTAATGGGTAGCCAGTACCCTTCACACCACCTCAGAACATGGTGTATCCAGCATTACTACTATTACTACCGCTGATGCGCACAACTCAGCTGCCAGCAGTCAACTGAACTGACGCCCCTGCCGATTTAAATGGGCTTGTCCGTTTCACCGGAAGACAAAATCTGGTTTCTGCGTGTGTGCCATCACATTTCAAATGCAGTCTACTAACATTTCAGAGTAACATGATGCCTCCACCTTCAGGGTAGTTCCAAAAATGTTTGCAATCACATCTAAAACCACACAGGTCACCGTCCCAGAGACCATGCTCCAAATACTTATTTTTGTGGAAACCTTAATATTTATTATAGAACTTGACTCGATTGGAGGATGATTAAAATCCATGTAAAACCAATAAGAATTCTCTTGTGCACGTGTTTTGCTGTAACAACTACGTTACATTCACAAAATGATACACTGCAATGTATTTAAAACTTGAAATGAGGTTCATTGCTCGGTATTTTGTATTCAATACTGGCTCCTGGTAATAATAAAAAAAATTAATCACTTCTAAATTTAGTTTGTATTAATAAAAGAGGGGACCACGGCAGCACAGTGGTTAAGGTGCTGTGCTACATATCGGAAGGTCACTGGTTTGATTCCAGATGGTGTCATTGGAATTTTTAATTGACATGATCCTTCCGACCGCACTATGACCCTGGGGTTGACTCAGCCTCTTAACAGAAATGAGAACCAGGAGCATTTTCTGGGGGTAAAAAGCAGCCGGTGCGTAAGGCTGACAACTTTACCACCATCCTGGGCCACTGTCAAGTAATCTGGGAACCTTTACTTCCTGGAACCCTCTGGGCACCTCGGGCCTGTAATGGGACTGATTTGCCTTGATTAATGAAAGAACATGTCACGTCCTCTCTCACTTCTCCTCCAACAAAGAACCCGTTGTTTGAAACTTGTCAGTCAATGTACTGTTGATTTTGCAGGATATGAAACCCTGGGAAAATGACTCTTGAATCTGCTGTGACACTTTTTATAGGACTTCTTCCTTATACAGTTTTCCACAACAAACACCTTCTGTAGTGCACACAGCCTATGAAACTGGACTATCTAGAAAAATGGTCTTATCACGATGGGAATGCGACATTTATGAAACAGGTTACCACCATGTGAACTACTGGGAAATGAGTTTGAAACAGCACATAACCTACCTACTCACTATGGTCTGAGTTCTGCTATGACTAGAAGAACACTCTGTGCTTCAGCAACTTCTTGTATGTGTGAAAAACTGCATACTAGGAGCTGTATTTCACAAGCTTAAGTCCTACCTGCTATTTACTGCATCCTCACAATGAACAAAGTTAGAGTCAAACCAATTTAATTCCAAAGTCTCCTGATACTTTGCATATACCAATAAAATTGGATAAAATTCTGTCATATGTTTGATAACATACCTCAAATATTTTGCAAACAACACATTACATTAAGAATTAAGGAGCAAGAGTAGTGCAGATGATATAGTGACTAGGCTACAGGCTGCATGGTCAGGGGCTAGTACCAGGGAAGCGGCCGAGATTTTTCTCCTCTCCAAAGCATCCAGACAAACTCTGGTGCCCAACCAGCATCCTATTAAATGGGTGTTGGGGTTCTTTTCTAGGGTTACAGCAGCCAAGACATGAAGTTAACCACTTTCCACCAACTAGTTCCAAGGTTAAGAATGAATGGATCTATACATATAATCCCCTATATGCCTTCGTGGCATGGAAAGGGACAGATTTACCTTCCCCTTGACATACACAGTAACCAGCTATGTGTAAGTTTAGAAACACTTGTGTTAATTGCAATAACAAGGCATATGGATACTGGCACAGTGTAAATACACTTGATTAAAATTTGGGTGATGCCCAGTTTCATTCCTTGCTGGGGGGAAAGAGGTGAGGATTTTAAGTCTTCCTAAGTACCTCCAGGAACACTGTGGGACAGTACATCAAAAGAAGTCAAACCTCTTCTTCTCATATTCCTCCAGATTCATCATACCTTATCTGATTGTATGATATGTATTCTCAGCAGCTGATTAAAGCAACATAAAATAAAAATAAGCACATGAGTAAACAATTTACCATTGCATAAATCCTCCAAACTGCTACTCTTGAACTTTCTCAGGCCAGCATCAACAATTCCGAAACTCAAGATAGGATATGGCAACAAGAATTCTGAAGCTGAACAGACATACGCTGACGTCTCTGAGGAATCCTTATGCAGCTGCAGTACATACAGCAACTATGTAGAAAACACAAACAAGATATAAACAAACAGCAGTGCTGAACACATAGAGGAATACAACTCTGTACTTGCTAGGGCCCAGAGCCTCCTGTGGAAGTCCTTACACAACTTTTTACATAAACCTGTTTACATGCAGAAATACTGGGGACAATTTTTTTTAAAGAGCATATGTTCTTAAGCTTTGTATTCCATGATAATGAGAGACTTATAGGTTGTGAAAGTAAAATATCATGACTGCTCTCTTTTACGCCCACCCAAAACAACATCATTACCATACCTGCCTGAATACAAGAGAAAAATATTTTCCTAATTCATCGTATGAGAAACGGGGAGTCACTTTACAATCACACACAAGTTCAACACATTCTGTACAGGTAGTCTCCTGAAAATTGTAATCAGGGTCATCTTATTTTTGGGTAAATATGATACAGTAACTGCTAGTTAACCTTTTGGTGCCGGAATTATTTTTTTCAATTTTAGCACACCCTGTATATAAAATGTGAATAAAACAGGAACCAAATATGTTAGAATTATGAAACAAATTGCATTTTGAAGAGGAAAAAAACGGAGAGTATATACCATGTTTGAAATATTCAGTACCTATATTTGTTGAATAAATATATAAAATGCAACGTTTGGAGGCTAGCGGTGCGGTGCAACCACTAAAGTCATTGTTAGGCGTCAAAGGGTTAAGAGAAATCAATGTGTTGTGCACTTTGCAGAACAGTTCCGTCCACGAAATGTGGCAGAACTGTTTCATTCATTAGAGTGAAGGGGTTTAAGGAGCACATTCAATAGAGTGTGGCACAGAAATGGGCAATTGCTAGAGCTCAGTTTTACTGGAAATGCTCAGGAAGAACATGTTGTGCTGTCTGCACCATCAGATTTAGTAACGGTGGAGCAGTGGTCCAATGTCCAATATTCAGCCACTATTAAAACATTTTAACAAAGTCAATTACTGTGCGAAGGATACAGTATGTTGCACAGTATCATCTTTTGGGCCTACTGCCAATAATCAAACTGCAACAGTGGTAACACCTGCCCACCATGTAGACTTGATTCAGGCATTTTCCATACAAGTTAACTCAATTTCCGCAAGTCCAAGAGAACACACAATTTCAACAAGACCTGGTAAGTACGCATACAATCACAAACTCAAGGCCGTAAACCAGTTGTTTCCTAATTACCTCACATCCAGAGATGTGGACATTTCTTGGCCAGTGTGGTTACTTGATCTGCCAGCTTGTGACTTTTTATGTTGGTGTGTTGGGCTTACAGAGCACAGTTTATGCTCACTAACCACAAAATATTTCAAAACTGTAGTTGAGAATTCGTGAAGAACCTTCCAGAGTGTGTGTGACTGGAAACATGCATTCAAGTTTCAAGGAGTGTTTGCACAGGGAGGGAGGTCAACTTGAATACATTATCTTCAAAAGTCGTAAGCTTTGTTGTATACTTGAGGTAATATTGTTACAGTATTGCAAATGCAATATTTGAATTAATTACTGCTACCTACATAACTGGCCATTTCTCTGTCACACCCAGTGCAAAACCACAATTATTTTCTTCACCTTAAACTGCACTTTGCTCAAGCTGTGGGGCTGCTGAATGCATGAGCAGAACAACTGCACAAAACTTTGATAACAATTTAAGTGCATGTGTCACTACAATGCCTGCCCTTCTGTATTCTGTTATGTTGTATTCTTTACCTTATAGTTTATATCTGACAGCAGCAAATAACCAGCTCCCAGATCTAATCCAGCTTTTAGGACAATATCCTTCTTTCCTGCTTCAGGAGTAAACCTGATGGTTTGCAGGCAAGTCCAAGATTCACATGACCAAATCTTCAATTCAGAATTGTTTTCTGCACCCGTTATTGCAAACTTCCAAAACTGCACCCTGAGGACAAAAATTAATGAATTTATTTCAGAATGAAACTGCTCCTTTATAAGAGCTTGGTGATAAGAAAAAGTCACAACTGGTACCACATGAACAGTACAAAAACATAACATGAAAAGCATAATGTTTTCCACCTCTGCAAACCATATTTAATGGCCTGATATGTTTCTGACAAGGCTTAAATTTATGCTTCCAAAACTACAGTGGAAGAAAAAAACAATTTGCAGATACCATAATGCATTAATCAACAAGACTGCATTTATGCATTATTTGCAAAACAGTATGTTTCAAATAATTTAAACGGTGAACAAATTTCATTTAAGGCCATGCTTACACGCTGCAACACCAACATCTCATAATCATAAAGTAAAAAAAAATGCAAACAACCTATGATGCCCAAGGTGGAACCAGCAACAACACTGAACATTAAGTACACTGTTTAGGTCTACCTCTGTGCATTACTTTTAGTAGCAATGTTTCCAATCATTTTAAATTTGCCTGACAGAATCTCAAATTTTCATGCCACTGCCATGAATGCAGTTGTTAATATATCAACAAACGTTTTGCACAGACTTATGCTGAATTACCTTACATTCCACACACAAACACACAAAGTATTTTAACAACATCTATCGATTGGCTTAAGCTATTATGGGGAATCCACGGATATGACCGTACCACCGATTTTATATTTGTGTGTAAAGCCAGAAAGTACGAAAAAACAAACAGGTATTCAATTTAGGGACAAATGGGCATGTACAATTTATTCTAATACAGGTTTCTATTACCCAAATGATGCAACATAAAACCTCCAAGCTTCTACACTATTGTCATGCCAGTAACAAAAATCATGTTTACACAGGCATGTTAAACTCAGAACAGGTTGCGAGCCAAATGTGAAATCCAACTTCACATCTTGTGCCGAAACACACAAATATCACATTCCCTTGTAATACTTCATTTGCATATTCTTCAATGTAAAAACCACAAGGACATAAATTACCCCTGACATTTATTTTTGACTTGAATTACCTTAATATCAGTCCATTCCTGTTCTCTAACAGTAGAAGCACTGACAGGATAAACACAACCTTCAAATTGATAATTATACATACATGTAAAGACACAAATAGGATGCACAGCTCCATGTAAACTAGTCTCCGACAGGCAAAAATGTTTTCAATGTTCTGCAAGAATGGGTGCTGTTCTGTTCCAACAGAAGAACAGTATTACATTATCAACATCAAAACAACAGCAGGCCACATTATAAAGATCTGTTGGACAGGCCTGGTTTACAGTCTACCTTTAAATCAAATTCCACACGCCTGTTTAACCTTTATCCTATAAGGGTGCGTATTTAAATTTTAGTACATGCAATTACAAAACACACTGTGTATTATTTGAACAGAAAAAGAGAAAATTATGAAATGCACATCATTTTGTGGGGAGGGAGTGATGACATAGCATGTCTTAAAAATGTCTTAAATTTCCTTGTTGCCTAAATATAAACTGTATTTTTAGCAGTGTTTTCCTACCAGCAAATGCAAATTTTTAAAAGGTTAAAAATGATTCAGAAGTTTACACTATCATGTGGGATGACAGACACACGTTGCGTCACGCCATGTTACAGATACAAATGTAACAAGAGCCACCCATTTCTCAAAAACATATCACCAGCAAGAATTGCTTTATATGCTTCCTCTGTTTGTAAGATGCGAGTTAACACAGTGGTTTTGCTGTATATTCAAGGCTCATGAGATGTCACACTGTGCTGTTGGCATTATAGTTCATGATGTTTCAAGAACTGCCATGTCTTCATCATCAGGGTCAATCAGTCCAAGATGAGAAACAGCCATATGGAAAGGTCTGGGTACATCACAGATGTGGAGAAAATGGTGTGGTCAAAAGGATTTATATCATGTACCCAGATCTTCCTGCAGAGTTATATTTCTTGGACTGCTTGATTGTATAAAGAAGGCATTACTAAAATTATACAGAATTGCGTAACCAGTTTATGTGTTATAAATAACATTTTCTGCACCTGTGTGTCTTCACATGTGCTACCTGACCGACTAACAAAGAAACAATCAATCAAACAAAGAGACTAACAAATTAACTCCACAGAACAGAGTCTCTCTTGAGAAGCTAACAGTTCCTCAGCTAGTCAAGGAATTCCTCATATTTTACAGAATCTGAAGGCTCATTTCTGTGTTTATGGGTTTCCGCACAAAACTTTCCTCTATCCCATATGTGCCACATACCCTGCCCATGCCATTCTCCTTGATTTGATAACCTGGATAATATTTAGTGGAGTATAAATCATGAAGCTCCTGACATTGCAATTTCCTGCAAACTTCAGTTATCTTGTCCCTCTTGGGCCCCTGGGCCCCTCTTCTCAGCACTCCAGTCCTGAACACCTCACCATATGTACCTCCCTCAATGTGAAACATCAAATTCCACACCCATATAAAAAAAGCAACATTATATTTATGTACACTTTAATCTTCCTCTTTTTGGAACTTCATATGTGCTGCTTATGACAAATTCGGTGCATGCCTTCCTGCCTCTTCCCATAATACATAATGCAGTCTGCAATCAGTCATTCATCTATGTAATTACTTTCAGTTCCTGTTAATTGTCCTAGATGGCAAGATTAACTGTTTTACTGAAACAATTAACAGAACTTAGGATGGCCAGCAAAATACTGAGACATTGCATTGGTTAATTTTTCAGTTACTTATTAAATGTGGATTTAATTGAAACTAACTCACTGATTGCAACTGGAGGGTAATCCTTCAGCAGGTGAAAGTTAATTCAGCTGATCAAAAATTGCATTATCAAAATGCTTTACATACATACAAAACCTATTTCTTCCTTCCTGAATACAAATTTTAAAAGTATACATACTCTGGATTATATGTCTTATGGTTGTCCAAAAAGAAGAGGGAGGACAAAGGTTTGCCATCATGTGGCTGCCACTGATGTAGGCAACGTGGTTTAGTCTCGTTGTGCATGTACACCTGGAAAAACTTGACATCTCCATCCAAACTCGCTGTTGCAAGTGCAGCCCCATCTGGAGAGAATGCAGCATCAATTATTGGGGCTTTGTGTTCCTTAATCTCCAGATATCCTTCCTCAACAATCTCGGCTTTCAAAGGACCAACACCGTGTTTTGCAGCGACCATTCCTACATTCCACATTTCTGCCTGGTGAACAAAAAATTAAAAAATCCGTAAATATTCATCCAACCTACACAGTGAAACAAAATATCTGATTAAAGATACTCTCTCTCCAAATTATTGGTAATGTGAGGACAAGAATGACCAGAAACAGAACACAAAAGGGTCAACACAGTTAATACGAATGTCCACCTGCTAATACAAGCAACAGTGAGTTCAGACCACTAAAATGGTCTAAAATTGTCAGCTGCTTCACAAATTGGTCGATTCAACATTTCTGAAACCTACTCTGTTGCCACCATGAAGCTCCTTAACCTGACCCCAATAATGGAAAAAGAAGGTCTCCGAAAAACTACACTTCAACCCAGTAATGACATGGCTGAGAGCCCAAGAATGTTTCAGTGAATATGTGTGTTGTGGAAGGTTCAAGTCTTACTGAGCTCAACACAGTTCACATTGTCATAAATGACATCCCTCAGATGTAAGTCAACATTATACCACTATCTTTCCTTTTTAGTGATTTCTTTTACAACACTGTCAATATCTTAAGCCAACAATGTAGTGACATATGGTAGGAACAATGAACTGGAAAATGATGTAAAAGAAAGCAGTTATGACCTGAAGGATGTATTATCCTGGCACTTGCATGGATACACTTGCGGAAAACCATAAGCATCCCAGTCATGACAGCAGGTATACTTGCTGAGAATTGTAATGATTACCTCCTGAATACAAATCTAGACCAATGTTACTACATCAAAACACTTGGGATCCAATGAACTCCCTTTTCACTCTTCCATTAACCTTTACAGCCCTTGCGTCCTACCGTCTAGGACGCTAACCTCCAAACGTTGCATATAATGTATTTATTCAACAAATATAACAAAAACGGTTACTGAATATTTTTAACAAGTTATATACTCTCCGTTTTTTTCTCTTAAAAATGCAGTTTGTTTCATAATTCTAACATATTTGGTTCCTGTTTTATTCACATTTTATTTACAGGGTGTGCTAAAATTAAAAAAATAATTCC
>Ga0123357_10006220_pt1 | contig 14494 bp, 11 predicted proteins | sample TergutEmb28metaG_FD_89873 | JGI IMG/M metagenome (GOLD analysis project Ga0123357, IMG submission 89873) | Embiratermes neotenicus P4 segment gut microbial communities from Petit-Saut dam, French Guiana - Emb289 P4 | ecosystem: Host-associated > Arthropoda: Insects > Digestive system > Gut ...
GCAGCCACGTCTCGACCGCTGACCAGCACCTGCCCAGACGAAGGCTTCGCCAGCCCATTAATCATGCGCAGCAGTGTAGTCTTACCGGCTCCGCTGCGGCCCAGCAGTGCGGTGGTGGAGCCTGCTTCAAGCCGCAGAGAAAGATCACGCAGCAAAACATGCCCGCCGGCGAACGAGCAGCTTACCTGCGCAAACTCAACGTCGCCAGTGGGCATGTTTCCTGCCTGAAAACGGTGCTGTTAGTCCTCTTTCGTGGCAGCAGGAGCGACCGGCTCCGTGCCCGGCTGACCCTTGACGCGCACCACCGTGATCTTGTCGAAGCCTTCCTTGAAGGTCGGCGGTTTGAGCCGTTCGGCCATCTTCAGGATGACGTCATCGGGCACGACCGGCTCGCGTTTGCGGTTCCGCTCCATGCAGAGGGCCAGCGGCACGTCGAAGAACACCGCATGAACCTCGTAGCCGAAGCCCTTGGCCATCTTGATCCACTGCCTTCGCTCGTGCTGCGAGAGGTTGGTGGCGTCCACGTAGCTCCACGGCATCCGCGCGATCAGTCTGGCCCGCAGCAGGCTGCGCAGGGTCGAGAAGACCAGCCCCTGATAGCGCTGCTCGGAGACGTCGTCAAACAGAATCTTCCGCAGCATATCGCTCGACAGCGGAGCGACTCCGCGCCGCCGGTGCCAGGTAGTCTTGCCCGAGCCGGGCAGTCCAATCGACAGGACGACATAGCCACGGGGTGATTTTGCCGATACCGGTTCCGGCGCCACAGGAGTTACCGGCGCATCGGGCGGCTGCTCGATCTGGGTCTCGACCACCAGCTTCGGTTCGGCCTCAGCCGCAGGCTGAGACTCCGCCGGTTCCGAGGCAACATCTACAGGTGGTGAGTCCGAGTAGGATGGCTGCAACGCAGCCGGTTGATTGGCGGGAATCTCCTGCCCGCTCTTCCCAGTGGACTCCGATTCGTTGGGCCCACGCTTCCGTCGTTTCATTGTTTCGCGTATCCATCCGCGCACGTCGCGCATAACTCGCTTATAACAGAGCGCGGAAGCCCGCCGCAAATTTTGCTGTGGAAGGGCACTGAAGAGGTAACAGTTACGGGTGCCCTATTCATGCGCGGCCTGATCGCGCATGAGTGGGAAAGTAAACGGAAAATTCACCGTTCCGGCGTGCAGCCTGCCCCGTCCCGATTTACAATCATAATGAAAACATCAATTTCGATGAGGAGCTATTCATGGCTGTAAAGGTAGGCATTAACGGCTTTGGCCGTATCGGCAGGAACATCCTTCGTACCGCACTCGGCAATCCGGAACTGGAATTTGTGGCCGTCAACGATCTGACCACTCCGGCCGCTCTGGCGCACCTGCTCAAGTACGATTCGATCCTGGGCAACCTCAAGAACGACATCTCGCATGGCGAGGACTTCATCACGGTTGACGGCAAGAAGATCAAGGTCTTTGCAGAGAAGGATCCGGCCAAGCTGGACTGGGCTTCCGTCGGCGCTCAGGTTGTGGTCGAGTCCACGGGCCGCTTCACCAAGGCTGCGGATGCCAAGGCGCACCTCGGCTCTACGGTGAAGAAGGTCATCATCTCGGCTCCGGCCACCGATGAGGACATCACCATCGTTCTCGGCGTCAACGACGACAAGTACGACGCCGCCAAACACAACATCATCTCCAACGCGAGCTGCACCACCAACTGTCTCGCGCCCGTGGTCAAGGTTCTGAACGATACCTTCGGCATCGAGTCGGGCATCATGACCACGATCCACAGCTACACCAACGACCAGGTGGTTCTCGACGGCCCGCACAAGGACATGCGCCGCGCCCGCGCCGCCGCTCTTTCGATGATCCCGACCAGCACGGGAGCCGCCAAGGCCCTCAAGCTGGTGATCCCCGAGATGGCCGGCAAGCTGGACGGCTTTGCCATCCGCGTCCCGACCCCGAACGTCTCGGTGGTGGACTTCACCTTCGTCGCCAAGAAGCCCATCGACCAGGCCGGCATCAACGCCGCCGTGAAGGCCGCTGCGGAGAAGGGCCAGCTCAAGGGCATTCTCGGCTACACCGACGAGGAACTGGTCAGCTCCGACTTCAAGGGCAGCTCGTTCTCGTCGATCTTCGACTCCAAGCTGACCAAGGTGCTCGGCTCGACGGCCAAGGTCATCAGCTGGTACGACAACGAGTGGGGTTACTCCTGCCGCGTCAAAGACCTGATCCTTTTCCTCGCGAAGAAGGGTCTGTAGTCTCTGAGTTGTCGCTGAATTAATACTTTGCCGAAGCGAAGAACTCCTGTGCTCATAGCGTGGGGTTCTTCGCTTCTTTATTCAGTCTGCGCCAGAGAAAACTTGTGGCGCACGTCGGAGCCGCGCACCCAGAAGATAACATCTTCGGCGATGTTGGTGGCGTGATCGGCGCAGCGCTCCAGCTTGCGCGCCACCACGATGGCGTTGAGCGCCTGCTGGCTGATCCCGGGCTGGCGCTGCATCAGCTCTACCAGATCGGCCTGCGCGATGCGGTTCATATCGTCTACCTCGTCATCGAGCGCAAGCACGCTCTCGGCCATGTGATCGTCCGCTTCGATCAGCGACTGAATCGCCTTGCGGATCATCACGGCGACGTTATCGCCCATTCCTTCAATATCGACCGGCAGCGAAACCCGCGGCAGATCGCGCTGCGCCTGCGTCCGCCCGGCAATGCTGGACGCCTGATCGCCAATGCGCTCCAGGTCGCTGTTGATCTTGATGACCGCCAGAATGAAGCGCAGATCGATGGCCATGGGCTGCTCCATGGCGAGCAGGTCGTAGGCCATCTCGTCCACCTCGCGCTCGGCGGTATTGATGGCGGCTTCGATCTCATGTACGTGCTCGGCCAGCGCCTGATCGTTCCTGATATAGGCCTCAAGCGCCAGCGCCAGCGCCTGCTGCGAAAGCGCAGCCATGGCAAGCAGCTTGTCCTTGAGCGCGGCCAGTTGCTGTTGAAAGTTAATGCGCGGCATCCCGCCTCCTCCATATTGATTCTATTTTGTATTGGCCACAGATGTTTGGGTGCCCATCCTGAGGTCGCCACGGCGACCGAAGGGTGGGAATGTAAAATGTTCAATTCAGAATTGTTCAGATGTGGAAATCTGCATGAGTGAGCGGTATTCATTCCCACCCTTCGCGATGAAACCGCTCAGGATGGGCACCCGGGCATTTGTGGCCGGTATGGCGTTTTATTTGGAACCGTCGCTATAGATCAGATAAGGCTCGCGCCGCTGCTTGAAGGCGTCGAGCTCCATCTGCCACGAGGCGGAGATCTGGCGAGGGTCTTCGCGGTTCTCCAGCGCAAGCATGGTGTTGACGCTGACCAGAAGCCGGTTCGCCTTCGAGAGTTCGAACTGCTGCGGATAAAGCGTGTTCAAAGCGGAAAGCAGCTCAATGCCCAGCTCGGGCGAGTCGAGCGCGTTGCGGTCGGTGACCGTGATGCGAACAGCCGGGATGGTCTGGCCGTGGTATAGGTAGCGGTTCGCGTCCTCAGCCACTGAAAACGCGGAAGCGGCAAAGGACACGCCGGCAATCTTACGACGAGTGAGATAGTCAGTCAATGCGGGGGCGTTGATCCAGGGCGCGCCGAACTGTTCGAAGGGCCGTTCGGTGCCGCGGCCTACGGAGACGTTCGTTGTCTCCAGCAGCGCGACTCCGGGATAGAGTACGGCTGCGGTAATGCTGTGCAGATTGGGGCTGGGCGGAGTCCACGGCAGGCGCGTGTCATCAAAATACATCGTTCGCTTCCAGTCCTGCATGGGGATGACCGTCAACTGGGCCTGAAGCGGCACGTGGATGTTGTCCGAGACGCTGGAGGGAAAGCGGCGCTCGCCGTTGATGTAGCGGGCGAGTTCGCCGAGGGTAAGACCGTGACGGATCGGCAGCGGCATGTAGTTGGTGTAGGAGTCATGGCCTGCGTCGGAGACCGGCCCCTGTACCTTCTCGCCGCCAATAATGTTGGGCCGGTCCAGCACGATGATCTCCAACGAGTGGCCCAGCTTCCTCTCCTCTGCCGACGCCTCAAGGAAGTAGCCGAGGACGGTCTCGTATGTGTAAAAGCGAACGCCCGCATCCTGAAGGTCAATGACGACAGCATCAAGCTCCTTGAGCTGCTCGTGCGATGGATGGCGGTCAGAGTCTTTGGCTCCGTAAAGGCTGACAACAGGAAGATGTGTGGTTGGATCGACCTCGGCGGTGATGCTGGTCGTGTCCTGCCTGCCGAAGATGCCGTGCTCGGGCGAGAAGAGAGTAGTCAGGACAAGGCCGGGAACAGCTTTGGAGGCCTCAGTTGCCAGTAGATCGATGGTGCGGCGGCCCTGCGAGTCGAGTCCGCTCTGGTTGGTAAGCAGGCCGAGACGAAGGCGGTTTTCATGGCGGTGGGCAACCGCTGCCAGATCGGAGTAGTGCGTGGATACGAGGACGTCAATGCCGGTTCTCACTGGATTGGATAACACATCTGCATCTTCATTAAGCCGTTGCTTAAGTTGACTTCGCTGATATTGCTGGATGGCTCTTGCAGCAGCCGTTGAAACCTCGCCTCGAAGCGTGGTGATATTACTGCTGCCGCTTGGATGAATCGCATTTGCGAGCAGAATCACGTAGCTGTCGCTGGCGGGATCGATCCATAAAGTCGTGCCGGTAAAGCCAGTATGACCAAAGCTGCCAATCGGGAAGATATCGCCGCGCGGACGCGCGTAAGCGGTGTTGATATCCCATCCAAAGCCGCGCACGGCGACGCCTTTGGTGAGCTGTCCGTCCGCAGCAAAGATGGTGGCGTCAGCGCGGGCCGTGGCGGGCTGTTGGGAGCTAGTCATTAGCCTGAGCGTGGACTGGCTGACCGGGAAAGGACCAGTGTTGTGGAGGAGCTTATCCAGAAGCGCCTGCGCGTAGATCAACACATCCTGCGCGGTGGAGAAGACTCCGGCGTGACCTGCGACTCCGCCCATGCGGCGCGCCGTCGGGTCGTGGACTGTTCCGCGTAGCAGCTTGTTGTCGGCCAGCGGACCGTCGTCGTTGTGAGCTGTGGGCGCGATTTGCGGAATCCAGCTGGAAGGCGGCAGATACCGCGTGTGCATCATGCCGAGCGGCTGATAGATATGCTTCCATGCGTACTCGTCCAGCGGCTCGCCGGAGAGCTTTTCGACCAGCGCTCCCAGCGTGATGAAGTTTATGTCGGAGTACCTGAAGACCGTGCCTGGCGTGGTGTCGAGCTTCGACTGGAAGGCAAGGTTGAGGCCGGTCTGTTTTCCGGTCCATGCGGTTTTGAGGTCCACGTCCGGAGGCAGGCCGGAGTAGTGTGTGAGCAGCTCGCGGATGGTGACCTTATCCTTGCCGTTGACGGCGAACTCGGGAAGATACTTTGCTACCGGATCATCGAACTGATACTTGCCCTGATCGTAGAGCTGCATCATGGCGGTTGCCGTAGCCAGGCATTTGGTGAGCGAGGCCATGTCGAAGATGGTGTCTTCCGTCATCGGTTCAACGGCAGGCTCAAGGGCGCGGTTGCCATAGGCCTGCTCGAAGACGATTCGGCCATTATGACCGACGACGACGACGGCTCCCGGAAGTTTCTTTGCGGCGATGGCGTCGTTCATTAGTGCGGAGATGGGTGTGAAATCCGGAGCTGCTGCTTGAGTCGGCGCAGGCCGAACCGGTTCCTGCGCGAGCAAACTGCGGTGGGCTATAGGATTCGCCGCTGCGCTAAGGATGATGAGCGCAATGAGAGCTGCGGTGACTGCCGTAGGTTTGCGAGTGGTCTGTTTGCGGAGGATAAAGCTGGCGATGGAACCGACAACAAAGGTCACGAGAGCTCCGATGAGGACGTACCAGGTCCAGGCAATGTTAGGAACGGAGATGGTAGAGAACAGAATGCGCCCGGGAAATCGCCAGAGCACAAGGTTCGTCGCGAAGCCTGCCACCATGCCGAGGATGGCTCCGGTCTGCGTGGCGTAACGGGTGAGCGTGCCGAGCAGGAAGACTCCCAGCAGCGCGCCGTAGGCTACCGAGGCGATGGAAAGTCCGATCTCCACCACATGTCCCTTGCCTCCGGCGCTGATGCTGTAGACGGCGATGGCAAACAGAACCAGCGCCCACAGCACCGTCGAGGAGCGGGAGATCAGCATTCGTTCGCGATCATCCGCGCGGGGCCGAAGGCGCATGTAAAAGTCCACGACCGTGGTCGAGGAGAGCGAGTTGAGCGCCGCAGACAGGTTGCTCATGGCGGCGGCCAGGATGGCTGCAATCAGCAGACCAGCGATGCCGACGGGCATCTCGCGCACGATGAACGTGGGGAAGATGTAGTCGTTGGTACGGAAGCTCGTGCCCGGATGCAGTCCGTAGAAGACGTAAAGTCCCGCGCCGATCAGCAGAAACAGCGCGAACTGCACCAGGATGACGACGCCCGAGCTGAGCAGCGAGGCTCGTGACTGGCGCAGGTTGCGCGCGGCCAGCAGGCGCTGCACGATAAGCTGATCGGTTCCATGCGAGGCCATGGTGAGAAAGGTTCCGCCGATCAGGCCTGCCCAGAAGGTGTAGGTCTGCGTCAGGTTGAGCGCAAAGTTGAAGAGGTGGAACTTGCCCGCTGCCGCCGCAACGGCGTGGATATGCATCCAGCCTCCGGGAACGTGCGTCCCCAGCGTGGCGATGGCAATCAGGGTTCCGCCGACGTAGATGGCCATCTGTACGACGTCGGTCCAGATCACTGCCGTCATGCCGCCTTCAAAGGTGTAGATCAGGGTGAGCGCGGAGACCACTGCGATGGAAGCAACATTGCCTGTCCCGATGGCGATGCTCACAACGATGGACACGGCGAAGACGCGCACGCCTTCCGCCGCGGCGCGGGTCACGAGGAAGAGACCGGCGGTGACCTGGTGCAGCGCGCGTCCAAAGCGGCGGTCGATGAGCTGATAGGCGGTGAGCATCTGCCCTTGAAAGTACTTGGGCAGAAACAGCGCGGCGACCACGATGCGGCCAGTCATGTATCCAAAGACAACCTGCATGAAGCCGAAGTCTCCGGCGAAGGCCACGCTGGGGATGCTGATGATGGTGAGTGTGCTGGTCTCAGCCGAAACGATGGAGAGCGCAATGGCCCACCAGGGAACGGTGCGGTCGGCCAGGAAGTAGCTCTCAAGAGAACTCTTGCCGCCTTTGCGGGCGCGGAAGCGAAGTCCGAAGAGTGTTATAGCGGCTAGATAAACGGCGATAAGCACTAGATCGAATAGGTGGAGATGCTGGCCCGGCACATAGGAAAGCATGATAGCGAGTGTAGTCGAAATATCCGTAAATGTATCCGGTGAAAACAGAGTTGCCGCCACAAAAGTCGAATGCTGTCATATCATTGCGGGATATGAGTCTATTTCTGGCGATTGATGCGGGCGGAACCAAGACGGCGGGGCTTCTGGCAAACGAAACCAGGATACTGGCGCGGAGCAGCACGGGTACGGTGAAGCTGATGCGTGTCAGCGAAGAGGAGGCAAGCTCGCGATTGCGCTGTCTGCTGCAAGAGCTTTCGCTTGCAGCCGGAGTCAGCCTGGCGGACGTGACCCGAACCTGCATGGGGCTGGCGGGCCTTTCGATTGCCCGGGTTCGCCAGTGGGCCGAGCGCGAGATCACGAACGCCGTCGGCGGCGAGTTTCTGCTCTGCGGCGATGAAGAGGTCGCCCTCGACGGGGCGTTCCGGGGAGGTGAAGGGATTCTGCTTATCGCCGGCACCGGCTCGAACGTCATTGGCCGCGCCGCGGATGGAACCATGTACCAGGCAGGTGGATGGGGACCGGCGCTCGGCGACGAGGGTTCCGGTTACTGGATCGGTCAGGAGGCGCTGCGGGCGGGCTTCTGGGCAAAGGACCGTAGTATTCCTACGACGCTGCTCGATGAGATTGGAGCGTTCTGGGAAGCGGGTTCGCTCGGCGAGATCGTCGAAAAGGCGAACCAGCGTCCGGGGCCTGACTTTGCCGCGCTGGCTCCTGTCGTGGCTCGATGCGCCGAGCAGGGCGACGAACTCGCCTGCGCGGTACTGGAGCGGGCCGGAGAAGAGCTGGCCGAGCAGGTGGCTCTGGTCTCGTTCAAGATGCAGGAGACGGGCACGAAGGGCGAGGTCGGGCTGGCCTACACGGGCAGCGTCATCGAGCATAACGCGCGAGCGCGAGAATCGCTGACGAGTGCGCTGGCGAAATCAGCGCCACGGGTGCGGATCATTCCAGGCGCAGTGGACGCGCTCGAAGGCGCGCTGTGGCGGGCGCGGGATGGCGGCTCCGCCACAAGTGCTTAATGCGAGAACCTGGGAGTCCCGCTATTCCGCTGGCGGCGCCACCTGAGGAGGTGGCGCAGGACGTGGCGCGGGATATTTGCAGGTTCGGTGGGCGATGTCGTTTTCCTTATACAGGCCAGCCGCTTCCTTCATCGAGGCCGTAAATACCGGAGCCTGCTTATCCTCGCCTTTCAGTTCGCGCAGGACCGTTGATTTCAGCCTCTCCTCGCAATCAAATAGAAAAGTGTTTTCAGGCTTCGAGAAGCCCCGCTTCCCGGACCGCACTGCAATCGCAAGGACAATGAACCCCGGTATGCAGGCGATGACGACCGCCAGGATTGGAAAAACCCGCACGTTTCCGAACGCGACGCCTGCGTTGCCTGACATGAAGAACCCGATAGCGGCAATGATAAGGCCGATGCCGATGGGCCAGAACAGGATGGCCACGATGCAGTGAATGGGCCGCCATTGCTTGATCTTGCGCACACCGGTTTCTTTACATGCAGGGCAGACCGGCGCGGCGTGCGTCATGGTCGGCTCCTTGTGAAACACGTCTTTTCTTTCTTTGTTTTGTCCTATGGTTGTCTTGGTTCCACTGACAACGGAAACAGTGTCGGGCCCAAGCCTTGGCTGACCGCATGCGGCGCAGCTTTGCCTCTGGGTCTGCGGGAGTGCTGATAGGTCGTACATGGTTGTAATCCTTTGCGCATCTTTGTAACACATTTTTCTCGTGATAGTCCAGGCCGCGCGTTGCAAACGCGACGGCAGCTCCCGGCAGGCTGAGCAAGATGAATATGGTACACTTGTGTACGCAAGTGTACGCAGCGGTACACAAGGAGCTGCTATGGGAACGATAAGTGTAGGCATAAGAGAGTTTCGGGACAATCTTGCTACTTACGTGTTGGAATCGAAGACGCCGGTAGCAATTACTCGCCACGGAGACACGGTTGGTTTTTATCTTCCCGTCCGGCGCAAGCGGACCGAGGCCGAAAAAGCCGCGTTCAGAGAGGCTGGCGCACGTTTGCAGGCAATGCTGGATGCGGCAGGCGTTACGGAAGATGATATTATTGCTGACTTTCAGCAGTGGCGGAAAGAACAGAGAGCGAAACGGCGATGAACGATCCAAAGCGCATCGTTCTTGATGCGAATATCCTCCTGCGCGCAGTATTCGGCGTTCGCGTACGCTGTCTTCTGAAACCTACGGTGATTCGGTGTCTTTTTGCTCGCCTGATGTCTGCTTCGCGGAAGCTCGTAAAACCATTCCTGATATTTCTTCAAGACGAGGGATTGATCCGTTGCCGGTAATGTCCTATCTTGAACAGTTGCCCAATGTGGTTGAGATTGTGGTCAAAAGTGCATATGAGGAATATGAATCTTCCGCCCGTGCGCGTATAGGCCACAGGGATGCGGATGATTGGCCTGTCGTAGCGACTTCGTTGCTTCTGGGCTGTCCTGTGTGGACTGAGGACCACGATTTCTTCGGCAGCGGCCTATCGACATGGACGACGCAGACCATTGAACTCTACCTGCGCGATGCCTGATTAGACTTCGACTCCGTTCAGGATGGTCTTTATCAGCTCGCCTTTTGCGTTAAAGACATTTAGATTCGCGGGTTGCCCCACTGCGAGATTGGCGACCATGTGCGAGACGCCGATCATCGCTGCCGGATTGCTGGAAGCCATGCGAGCGGCTGCGCCCAGCGAGGCTCCGGTGAAGCGTTGCAGGTTCCATACGGCGCGGTCGAGCGTCAGCACGCTGCCTGCGAGCGTGGTCTTGCCATGCTCAAGATCCTCGGCTGACAAGGCGCGTCCGTTCGTGAGCTGAACCTTGAAGTTTCCGAGACCGTAGGTGCCATCCGGCATTCCTGTGGCCGAGATGCTGTCCGTGACCAGGATGCCGCGCTGCTCGCCCTTGGCCTTCAGCCACAGGCGCACAAGCTCGGGCGCTACGTGAATGCCGTCGCAGATGAGCTCGGCGAAGAGCGGCTCAGAGTCGAGGACGACGCCCAGTACGCCCGGCTCGCGGTGGTCGAGCGCGCGCATGGCGTTGTAGGTGTGAGTCGTGCTGGAGGCTCCGGCGTCGATAGCGGCGCGCGTGATTGCGGCATCGGCGTTGGTGTGTCCGATGCTGACGCGAACGCCCTGAGCCACAATATGCGCGATCATCTCAATGGCTCCGGGCATCTCCGGTGCGACCGTGACGAGGCGTATATGGCCTCGCGCAGCCTGTTGGAGGCGGTCGAACAGAGCTATGTCCGGCGGCTGAATGTGCGTCTGAGGATGTACGCCGCGTTTGGCGTGAGAGATGAACGGCCCTTCCAGGTGGATGCCGACGGGCCGCGCCTCGCGCTCTCGGGCGGGTGCTTCGATGGCATCGGCGATGGCTTCGAGCGCGCGCAGCGTGGGATCAATGGCCGCCGTGACGGTCGTTGGCAGATAGTGGCCGACGCCGCGCGTGGCATGGTGGCGGCTCACGGCGCTGATGGACTCCGGAGCAGCTTCCATCACGTCGTGGCCAGCAGCTCCGTGGGTGTGGATGTCAAAAAAAGTGGAGGTCAGGATGGTGCCGTCGTCCTTGCTCTTCGGACAGGAATCAATGGACACTATGATTCCGTCGTCGATGCGGACGACGGGAGAGTCGATAACTTCGGTCGCTGTAATCAGGTGGCGCGCGTAGATGGTCTGCATCGAAGTCAGTGTAATTCAGCAGAGTTCAGAGCGGGGAAGGTTACGCGCAGCCAATCCAGAATCTGCGCGTGCATCTGGTCGAGCTTCGGAGTGGGGGACGACGGCGTTCCCTGAAAGAAGTGCTCCGCGCCTTCGATCCAGACCATGCGCCGAGGCTCGGCGGCTCGTCGCAGCACAGCTTCGACGGCATCGCGCGGGCCGAACTGGTCCTCGGCTCCGCAGACGAAGAGCTTGGGCTGCGCGCACTGAGTCAGAAATTCGTAAGAGTAGCCGTGCCCTTCGGCCAGCGAGGGGACTCCCAGGCCGATCAGTCCTTGTACGCGCGGGTCGCCGCAGCCTGCCTGCAATCCTACCCACGAGCCGAAGGAAAACCCGGCCAGCAGAATCGGCAGGCGCAGATTGGCGTCCAGCCAGTCGAGAGCGGCGCGGGTGTCCTGAATCTCGCCGCGTCCATCGTCGAAGCTGCCCTCGCTCAGGCCGACTCCGCGAAAGTTGAAGCGCAGCACAGGAAGGCCCAGCGAAGAGAAGGCCTTCATGGTGTGGTAGACCACCTTGTTATGGAGCGAGCCGCCTCCCAGCGGATGCGGATGGCACACCAGCGCCGCATAGGGAGCCTGGGGATGGCCGGTATTCAGAACGGCTTCGAGCCGGCCTGCCGGTCCGCGCAGGTCTTCGACGGATCGGATGGCGGCATGGGGTGCGTGCTGCATAAATTTCAGTCTACCGGTACAGACGGGTGGGGCCGTATCGTATGCTGAAAAATATGCCTGTTGATCCGGTCCAGATTACGAAGCAGCTTGTAGACATCGAATCCACCACCTACAACGAGGGAGCTGCCGGGGCGTTTCTGCTGGAGTTTCTCCAGGCGCAGGGCTACGCGGTCGAGAAGATGCCCGTGACGCAGGTATCTCGATCCGGACTTCATCAGGCTCCTGCGGGCGGCACGGGCGAGCGCTTCAACGTCTATGCCGCGATGCCCGGCGTGACTCCCGATGTAGTGCTTTCGACGCACATGGATACCGTGCCGCCGTACTTCGGGTGCACGGAGGACGACGAGTTCCTCTACGGACGCGGCACCTGCGATGCTAAGGGAATCCTGGCCGCGCAGATTGCGGCGGCGGACCGGCTGCGTGAGGCCGGAGTGAAGGTGGGGCTGCTGTTTCTCGTGGGCGAGGAGCGCGACTCCGCTGGAGCGAAGGAGGCGAATCTTCATCCCCGGGGATCGCGGTTTCTGATCAACGGCGAGCCGACGGAGAACCGGCTGGCACTGGCTTCGCAGGGGACTCTGCGCGCCGAGCTGTGGGCCAAGGGGCGGATGGCGCATTCGGCCTATCCGGAGCTGGGCGAGTCGGCGATTAACAAACTTGTGGAAGCGCTGCATGATGTGCTGGCGATGCCGCTGCCGGTCGATCCTGAGATCGGCTCATCGTCGCTGAACATCGGCATCATTCAGGGAGGCAGAGCGCCGAACATCATCTCCGACAAGGCCGAGGCGCATCTGCTGATTCGTCTGGTAGGGCCAGCCGAGGAGGTGAAGCAGAACATCCTCCGCACCGTCGGCAACCGCGCCGACGTAACCTTCAGCCTGGAGCTTCCGTTCGTAAGGATGCGCAAGGTGGGCAATCTTCCCACCATGGTGGCGAAGTTTACGACAGATATCCCCACGTTGACCGCATGGGGAGAGCCGTTTCTGCTGGGGCCGGGCTCGATTCATGTAGCTCACACGCCAGACGAGAGGATCGCCAAGAAGGAGCTGCTGGAGGCGGTCGATCTCTACTACGAGCTGGCGTCGAGTCTGGTGGCCTTATAAAACATCCAAGGCGTCATCCTGAACGAAGTGAAGGACCCCCGTATTTCTCTTCCACGCCACGAATCTTCAGGAAAGGTACGACTGTTCAGCAACAATCACTTCCCACTGGAGTTCGTTGCTACTACATGCAAAATGCGGGGGTTCTTCGCTCCGCTCAGAATGACGACTTCAAAAGGAGGCGTTCCAGAATGGCGCGTTCCTGAATTTGGGACGAGTTTTCCTCATCCGGCGGCGGCTTAACATAGAGCTATGGCTGCCGAGTTTACCCACCTCCATCTGCACACGGACTATTCGCTACTGGACGGCGCCTGCGACGTCGATAAACTTGCCGCTCACCTGAGCAAGATCGGCCAGAGCTCTGCGGCCATGACCGACCACGGCAATATCTACGGCGCGGTCCACTTCTTCGACGCCATGAAGAAGACGGGACTTAAGCCGATTCTGGGCTGTGAGCTGTATATCTCTGAAACCGAAGATCATACTGAGCAGTCAGGAGGCTATAACCACCTGCTCGTTCTGGCGGAGAACGAGGAGGGATACCGCAACCTCATACGACTGACCAGCGAGGCTGCGATACATGGCTTCTATCGCCGTCCGCGCATCTCGAAACAGTTTCTGGCGCGCCACACGAAGGGGCTGATCGGGTTCTCTGGCTGCCTGGTGGGCGAGGTCAACAGGCACCTGATGAAGGGCGCGTTTGAAGAGGCCAAGCGGACGGCGGGCCAGCATGAGGAGATGTTCGGCAAGGGAAACTACTTCCTCGAAGTGCAGGACCACGGCCTGGGGCCGGACAAGGGAGTCCGCGAGGCACTCTACAAGCTGGAGCGCGAGCTGGACATCCCGCTGGTGGCCACCAACGATAGCCACTATGTTGCCGGGGACGACTCCCAGGCGCACGAGATTCTGCTCTGCGTGCAGACCGGCAGCAACATGAACGATCCCAACCGGTTCAAGTTCCAGACCAATGAGTTCTACATCAAGTCGGCTGAGGAGATGCACCGCCTGTTTGCCGATTACCCGGACCCGTGCACGCGCACCATGCAGTTTGCCGAGCGCTGCAATCTGAAGCTACATGCGGTGGAGAACCCGTTCCCAGAGTTTCCGGTTCCCGAGGGCCACACGCTGGAGAGCTACTTCGAGCAGGTCTGCCGCGCGGGTTTCCGCAAGCGCATGGAGACGACGGTGGCGCATCTGCGCGAACAGGGGCTGCTGCGCAGGTCGATAGCCGACTACGAGCAGAGGCTGGAGCGGGAGATCGACTGTATCAAGCAGATGAAGTTTCCCGGTTATTTTCTGATCGTCTGGGACTTCATCCGCTACGCGCGAGAGCAGGGGATTCCCGTAGGTCCGGGCCGCGGCTCGGCGGCCGGGTCGCTGGTCGCCTACTCGATGGAGATCACCGACATCGACCCGTTGCAGAACGAGCTGCTCTTCGAGCGCTTTCTGAATCCGGAGCGCGTCTCCATGCCGGACATCGACGTGGACTTCTGCATGAACCGCCGCCCCGAGGTCATCGAGTACGTGCGGCGCAAGTATGGCACCGATCAGGTGGCGCAGATCATCACCTTCAACACCATGGCGGCCAAGGCCGCGATCAAGGACGTGGGCCGCGCCATGGAGATGCCTTACGGCGAGGTGGACCGCATCGCCAAGATGATTCCGGCGGTGCAGGGCGTCACCATCCACATCAAGGACGTGCTCGACGAAAAAGGGCCGCTGACGAAGGCCTACGA
>Ga0123357_10006221_pt1 | contig 14494 bp, 8 predicted proteins | sample TergutEmb28metaG_FD_89873 | JGI IMG/M metagenome (GOLD analysis project Ga0123357, IMG submission 89873) | Embiratermes neotenicus P4 segment gut microbial communities from Petit-Saut dam, French Guiana - Emb289 P4 | ecosystem: Host-associated > Arthropoda: Insects > Digestive system > Gut ...
GCATCAAGACCAGCAACGCCCTAATAAATAAGCGCGCTAACACAATACCTCTATACTTCTTACAGATACAACCCATTAAGTAACTCAACGAATTAGTCGCAAGCTCCTGAGGATGGATGTATTAACATCCGAAGCATGTTGAGCATTAAATAAAGTACTAATAAAACAAGTGACATCAAGTTGGTCTCTCTTTACTCAACTATCCATTTAAAACCGCCTGGTAAGTATATGTGCCAACTGCTGCAACATTTTCCGAATTTTTTCAAGATAGCTTACTTATGAGTTTCCTATGATTGCCAAAATAAATCCAGATTTTTATATTATTCATAGGTGCATATTTACACAGTCAATAAATCAATCAACAAAAGAACTTAATGAAATACACTACATAACCAGTATCAAACTACATATGTCGGTACGGAGTGCCATCCTCAGGGATTTTTAGAACACAGGAATATAAGATCGGCAAGTTACGCTAGGTATTAAACTGCCCTTAGTGAGAAGCTTAAAATGTTAAAATTTTACAATATATAAAAACTTGATAAGCATAAAAATTACAATATTTTGATATTAAAATTAAGCGATAGTGAGCAGTTCGAAGTACAAGTCTGTAGCTGTTTATTATCTGCATGCAGTATGCACACAAACATGTCTCAATCACTTCTTTTATTACAGCTAAATGCACACAACATGTTAAACACACATATTTATCACCAATGGCCTCCTACATGTTTCGGTGTTTGTTACACCATCTTCAGGGAGACCATTGGCTTACTGGCTCAAAAACTATAGTTTTTTTTTGCACTGTATAATTTTTGACCAAGTAACGCAATGGTCTCCCTGAAGATGGTGTAACAAACACCGAAACATGTAGAAGGTAGCTGGTGATAAATATACAAATGTAACATATTATGTGCATTTAGTTGGAATAAACAGAAGTGATTGACTGCAAGAATGCAAGTAGTGGAAAGTTTCAAAACAAACATCTATCTCGTGATCCGAGGGGATCTCGTCCACGTGGAGGGTGTGGTGTGTGTCATGTCAGGCTTATGTTCCTCTGTGCTAAACCTTCCTGAGAATGAGACCACGGTGCCGAAACATGTAGGAGTTTAATACTGGTTACGAATTGTTTTATACTATGTGCTATTTTTGGTTGACATATTGATTTAAATAAGGATAATTTCCATATTCAGCATTGGCGGAATGTGCATTATAATGCTGACGGACTGTGTAGTAGGTAAGATGCGAACTGAAGATTTATGTGGGCTACGTTCCTCTCAGTTGCTTTTATCTCTTTTACCGATTTTGCAATTTTTAACAACCTCGGGAGATTTCATATACCGGGCCACTTTTGTAATTTATGTATTCACTATAAAAAGTGCACAATAATTTAGGCGATTTTGCATACTACTTACTCTTATTTGCCCACGTGCGGCCCTCTAACCAGCCCGCAATAACCGGTGTGGCCCGTTGCCATGAAAAGTATTGAGACCTGTGACATATATGTCTACCGTGTACTGGCCACAACTGTGTTCAGCATAATTACACTCACAGGCCGACGATTGCACTGTACGAGCTAGAAAACTTTTCTTTCTTAGCACAGATGTATAAAACAGCGGGATCGCGACAGATTAGTCCGTATAGCGACTCGCTACGGGCTGGACTGTCCGGGGCGCGAGCCTCCGTTGGAGCTAAATTTTCTGTTTCCGTCCAGACCGGCCGTTGGGCACACCCAGCCGTCCGTAACGAAAGGAACCGGGTCTTTCCCGGGGGTAAGGTGGTCGGGGCGTGAAGTTAACATTCCATCCCATTTAGAGCCGAGGTTCTGTGCCTTCATGGCAGGTTAAGGGGTGAAATTTTACATTCATGTTTATAAAATGAGTGCCCGTTAATGTTATCTTTATTTTAATTGTCCGCTATCAATTCAGTGTGAACAAACTCTTTGTGACATGTTTCGAGTGCATAGAGCCTTCTTTCAGGCATATTTGCATTTGGAAATTAATAATCACACACCTTAAAAACCCCTCTTGTAAATGAAAGATTTTGCAATAATATTTACGTCATTTATTTTTCTTAAGAATGGCTGTTTAAAAACCAAATCAAACTTCACACATAATTTACCTTTCTAAAACGCCTTTTCATCATTATTTATGATATTTTTAGTACTATCAAATTCTATTTAGTATATTATTATATAATTTTATCTTAATCGTTATTACTGTATATTTGGTAGGCCTGTTTGCAGCAATAATAATTTCTATCTTCTCCTATTCTTATAACTATTCGTACAGCACTGTCAGTTACGTAGCCCTCTTCTACTGGTTAACGTAGTGGTATTTTTCTTTGTCAAGTACGCTTCTTGGTCGTTGCAGAAGGTTATAAACACCCCTCCCCCCTCTAAAAAAAAAATTCATGCGCGTTTTGAAGCTGTCACAATTCTGGGTCTTTTCCATAATTCCGAGCAGTCATTGAATCTTTCAGCAGAAAGAAAAGTTGACGTGTTTTTCTTCGCGTCTTTATAACGCACAACCCTCAATCACGTAACCACGCCAAACGCCAATTCACCATAAACTAATGAATGACAAACTTTCCCTTCAGAATCTCGTCGGTCATTTTAAGCACTTTCGAGCATTATGTCGCGTTCCTGCCATGTGCCGCTGACCCTCATTTTGCAATGTCATGACGATATTTCAAGAAAGTAAAAGTCAGTTATAATGGCGGAAATTAAACTTTGTGTCTACGACACAGTTACATACATGACGCAAATGTAAATTCTTATTTTTTTTTATTCTGTTGTGTTTTCCTATATCACAAACAAAGGAAAATATGCCTTCCAACACAAAAACTTAATGTCATATCACACAGTACTATATGTTTCAGTTCGCATAAACCATCGCCAGGCACCTCTTGCTATAACAGTTTACAAATTGTTTTGTTTTTAAATTGTTATAAAAAGAAATGCCTTGTGATGGTTCATGCGAAACGAAACGTGTATAGCACTCTGTGAAAATATGACATTAAATTGTGTTGGACGGCATATTTTCTTTTGTTTATGTAAATTCTTATACTATATCCATAATGCGTGCAATCGACAGAACTGAACTAATTCCACAAAGTAGAGCAATTCTTTAAAAAAAATGATAATCACTCTACCGTTGGACAGATTCTACACCTTTTTATGAAACCAAAAAGTCTATTGTCGTGTTCCTAGTGTCAAGCTCTGGACCCCGTCCTTGGACAGTTCACTTTATTCCACACCATCTCACTCTACATTTTCCAAGTGACTCTTTTCCAAGAGGTTAACGTACCAAATTTCTGTGCTATATCCGTCTTTATTCTGTTCATGACACACATCTAGCCTGTTCGCAAACAGGTTTAATTATGCAAACAATCCACATGACAGTGTTAAGAACAAATAAATTACAGATGTATTTGACTGTCTTTCTATTAGTCTATATTCTTCAAGGAAGAATTTCACAGCTTCATAAAATCTCCCACGTGTGCTATCTGTATGGATTTATCTTCACATCCAGCAATTAGAACAATACGTAACAGCGTGTAGTAGGTTACCCGGTTTAATTTCCTGTTCTACCAAGCATGAAATAAACAAAACACAATTCACTGCTTTATTAAACAATAATTCAACTATTGTTTGTTTTTTTCTAGGTCAAAGATGTTATTACTTCTGATCACAACATTGAGCCACAATGCACTAGGAAGACCACAGGCTGATGAAGACGTAAAAATAATAACTAATCCTTCGCCAGGACAAGAGTATGTTGCTATCCACAACGGCAAACCCGTGATTCCACTAAAGCAGTCCAAACAGCTAGATGTTGATGCTGATGAAGGTGAATGTATGGGCGTTTGGGTCGAGGCTTTAGGAGTTTTACAGCAAATTATATATTTCAGAAGTACAAATCTTTATTGGGTTTCAGTTGTTCTGTAATGTGGGTTCCGTGTCACTAGGTGAATGGTTTTGATATTTGTGTGACCGTGCATCATTGAACAATAATATAAACAGTCAACTAGATGCAACAATAATAATTTTATGAATAATTTCAATCAGCTCAACATGTTTCGGGCGATAATTCTGCCCATCTTCAGGAGTGCTTTATACCCCAAGCTGTAAACACAGTCTAGCGCTCCTGAGGATGGGCGAAATTATCGCCCGAAACATGTTGAACTGATTGAAATTATTAATAGAATTATTATTGTTGCATCTAGTTGGCTCTTTATATTATTGTAGGTGAATGGTGTCTGATGTTGTTTGACAACATAGTCATTACGATTCCTCGAAACGTCGGCCACGAATCACCCAGTGACGGGCGCCGTATTCCAGAAGAATAAGGATCTCAACTGCAAAGATGCAGCAGCCTAAAATCTCGCTAATGTGTATTACTTTGTAAACACCGTTATAAGATCGAATTATGTAAGTATATTATGCCAGTACACATAGTCGCTGGCGTTAAGTCGGTAAAGCTTAGAAAAAATATGATTATCTTTACTATTACCGTGTCAGCGCACAGGATGATGCACTCAATCCTCCTGTGTTTCTTCTTATCCTAGCAACTGCGTTATAATCAACTCTTGGGTATTCCACATGCGGGGTATAAACTGTCTGTATTGTTTTTCCTTTTGAAGGTTTCCCGAGTGGAAAGATCTCATCCCACTCCACAGCTTCTATATCATCCCTGTTAGTCTGTGACTGAATGACTGAAACTAGCAAGACTGCAAATGATGTATGCTGTAACGCAGTACACAGACCTTATCAAAGCATTCTGTACACTCTAAATACCATACGGCATCACTGCGTACGCGTAAATCTAATATCATTTACGCCCGTAAGAAAATATACGGCCTTCTTCTTCTTCTTCTTCTTCTTCTTCTGCTTCTGGCGTTACAATCCTTGGTGGACATTAGCCTATTCTTCAATTTTAAAAGCTTCTCAACAAGCGTATGTTCTATGGGGTGGAGTGTTAGCCCCACACCCAATCCCCAACCTGAAAAATCAGGGTATTCCTTTTTGTCTGGGTCATCATCTTTGGCCTGTCTGGCATAGGAGGCTCTGCCAATAGCTACGCTAACCCCAGCGTAGCTCTCAGGACCATTGGGCCACGCAAGCCCCACAACAATTTCAAAGTAAGGACATCTTCTGGGGTGGGGGGTGGCCTTCGTTAAGTTTATTTCCATAAAACCTACAAAGGTTGAACAGAATTGTTGTCAGTCCTTAACATCGAATTGCAACCAAAGCGGACAATAAATATCGAAAGTACACATAGCAATTAACTCACGCCCATTCATAAATTATTGCTTGCACTGCGAAACTCGGGCCCATTCAAAGTTTTTCTGATATCCCCATACTGAATTTTGTGCAATTCGGACGAAATGTATAGAAAATATAGGTCTTAAACGCTTAACTAAACTATAAATTTCACTGCGCCGATTTTCATTAAAATCATACTTTGTCAATGCCATCACATGAATATCTCCTCTCACATCCAACTCGGTCGAGAAATATGGAAATAACCAGAAGAAATTCATTTACGCCCGTAAGTAAAAGGCGAGTGTTACCACGCCGATTTTCACAAAACCTGTGCTTACTCGAATGTAGTACTGCACACAACTCCTACACTGAGTTTCCTGAAAATTAGGCAGACGGTTAAGTCGCTAATACTGTCAAAGATGGACGAACATGGTCTCCACATGCGTTCCTGTCACTTCCTAAAGGAGGCCTAAAAATTACGTCTCTGAATGGCATAATGTTCGTACCTAGTTTCGTGAAAGATGGAGAAATGTTACTAAGTTTAAATGAAGTACACACACACACACACACACACACACTAAGACAGTATGATAATCTCATAACCCTACTCTTTGATTTTAAGGAAGGACAGCCCTTAAGTGCACTGAATACATCAAGTTATAATGAATGTTACTAAGCAAGCAGCAACAAGATTGAAATGTATAAGTTGGCAGAATGCTTTAATGTGTATTTCACTGGCCACTTCATTTCTGGATACAACCCTGCACGAAAAAGTTTTGATGACTCTATAATAAGAATATCCAACAAATGACTGATGTTGCAAACATGGGATTTGAGTGTTCTAACCCAAGAATGTGGTCGCTGAACAAAAGGCAAATGGAAGATGCTGGAGTACATGTCAGACAAACAATGAAGGAGCATTTTGTCAATAACATATTTTAAAAAATCCAGAAGCCACCTTCCATTTAACTGCATTTGAATAAGCACCATATCTTACTTTAAATTATGTGATCTATTTATATACAGGTCTGCTCTGCGGATGTTGGTGATCATTTCATTTACTCGCTTTATATTTGCTGTTTATTTAACAATGCTGTCAGTAGCTTGGACAGTAATATCATATTTATTGTACAGACCATCAATCACAACAATTCTTTTTACCTGTTGTTTATATTTTTTTCAAATATGCAACATGTCTCGCCTGCAATGGACCATCATCAGGTATCAGTAATAAAAATGCTCAGAGAAAATTTTAATGTCTAACCATAAATCCTCTATTAAGCAGGAGATCTCATTCTTTTACATACAGAGGTTGGCCAATTCATAAAAATGTTAGTTCTCAATACAGTTAGACCTAAACATCTGCAGCTTATGTTACAAATATGTAAAACAAATTCTACTGGGATTATAAATTAAAAATTTAAACAAAACGTAATAATAGAGACAGTGTTCCTAGTAAAGGCCCAAGGTTGACAGATTTGTTATTGTAATCATCAGCCTAGAGATGTAACTACTATTTTATTATCCTTGGTAACGTTATGTGGAGCCTAGGTTACGTACTTGTTTTAGGATGTGATTTTCTGAAGTCCAAGATCAGTAGCACCATGTTTTATTTCCCTGTAAAGTTGGAATATCTCCCATTTTTTTAACAAGATGGTTTTATAGCATCAAGCAGTAGGATAAAAGAAAATAATTCAGAGAACAATATCAAAGAAAGTATTCATGGCCTTCACTAATGAATTATCTACCATGTCTACCATTCGTTTCACCACAGGGAAATCTGTAGTTTTAACACCTAATTTTGTTCTTAATACTACTTCCAGGTTTTTCAACATCACATAAGGTACCCAGGCAAATAGCTTCAGAGAAGCTCTTATCGTCACAAAGCCCTACTAAACATAAGACCTTACTCTCTACTTCTCAAAAAATCAGCCGATATCATGTGCCTTTAGTGAAACGTTCCACAGACAGTGTACAAAAAAATCCCACTGAAGAAAACAAAAAATCAGACACCGCAGTTTTGCTCAGTACTCTGTCTGAGGCCATTCTTACACCTGATCAAATTTTGCCTGAAACTGAAACAAAGATAACTCTTCAAAATGATGAGATAAGAACTGAATACTCTGTAGTAACAAGTAGAACTCAGAAAGTGGTTCCATCAGAACAATATGCCCCAATAGTTAATATTGAACCTAGAGGTGATTATGGAGTTATTGAAGAGAAACTGGAGGGACCAGATGAGCAAACAGTGATGCAAAAGAGACTGAACACAGAACATGGCAAGGAAAACAAGAATATACCTCCCGAAGATGGAAGTAAATCTGATGACTTTCTAATTGGTAGTGTTGAAGTGAAACCAGTGTCTCAGGTTGGTGTTACAAGTCCAAAATTTCAAACCAGAGAAGGTGACATTTCAGTACCACCTCAGAAGATAGACACAGACAGTTCAGGCCTAGTGACAACCACAACTGTGCTTCCATTGACAAGTACAGCTGCAGGAATCACAAAGTCAAATTTTGATATAATTCCAGTAAACCTGGTAGCAGATAAAACAAGAAAGAAACATGAAAAAGACTTTGATTTTGAAGACTCACCACTTGGTGATAAGCTTCTTGTCCCAGCAGGTTCAGAAAATAACAAGCAGTCACGTATAGAAGTAAAGAAGGGTCCAAATGGACAAGATTATGAATATGAGTACGTTTATTATTATTATGATGATGAAGACAATGATACCATTGCCACAGCTGGTGAGAAGTCACTTGTTTCTGCAAGTCCACCCACAACCACTTCTACAACTACACAAAGAATATCAACGGCTGGAAAACGATACTTGCCAACTGCTTCTCAGATAGACAATAGTGAAGAGGCAAATCATGCATCAACTACAAGAGGGCGAAGCAGAAACAGAAGTCAGCCACAAGGGACAATAGACGAGGAAAACCAATCTGAACATTTTGAAAGTAAACCAAGTAGTGGAAGGCAAAGATACACAACCATTGACAGAAATAGAGGGGAAGCTAGTACAACTGTGGTTCCAGAATCATCAAATGAAGTAGTGCCACCTTCTCATGGATCAAGGTACACAAACAATAATTTGACTAATTCCTCATTCTGCTAACATTTAATTCACAATATGTTCTCTATCTTGCATTTAACAAATTAATATACTTCCTTTGGTATATGTAATGAACCTTTGTTACATAAATATGACAAGACAAAATCAGCCATAGACTTACAGTCAAGCACCACATAATGATGTTTCAGTCAAAGATGGACCACATATACGAAGTTGGTCCCATAAGATTATAAAACTATAACATAATATTATAATACAATTATTAAATTGTTACAATTGCCTACAGTATTCAGTACAGTAACATGCCGTACAGGTTTGTAGCCTAGGAGCAATAGGCTATACCAATAGAGACTAGGTGTGTAGTAGGCTATACTATCTAGGTTTGTGTAAGTACACTCTATGATGTTTGCACAAAGACAAAATTGCCCAACAACGCATTTCTCAGAATGTATCTCCGTCGATAAGCGATGCATGACTGCATACTGGTACACAAATCACTGGCTACTAAAGCCAAATAAGCAACACAACTCCCTCTGCACAGAGTGAGAAAAAACTGGGTGAAGAACAGGAGCTTCAGGTGCTCTGTGATATAAAATTCTTGTGGCCATGCTTCCTTCCATCCTGTGTGGCAAATGCTAGATCATAAAATGACATACTGAGGGAATAATCTATGTACACCATTGTGTTATAATTATGGAATGAAATACAGTTTAAAGCAGAGACGCACAAATCCCAGGCACCAGGTTTCCCAGGCAACTATATTTTGTATGGTGGCTCCAAATACAGCATTTCTGGGTCCTCAGTATGGAATCTACCCTGACCTAGAATTTTGGGGTGGCTCCTAGGTTTTTGGAAAATTGTTGGACCCCTGGTTTAATGCAAAAAGTAGTTAGCTAATCCATGATATATTCTAAATCCTTGACTTTGTATCTATACAGTGTAGACATACCTTATTACCATGTGTTGCCACAGTGGCAAATAACAATACAGGTATATGACGTCATATCATTATGCTTTTAGAAAGTAAATTTAATGACATTAAGAGTAATTCAGTGTCTGATTCTTGCTGTGCATTAACTTCCATGGGTCTGGTATTGCCATTATTGTTTTCATGGTTTGTGAACTTTGTGAGGGAAGTAAGTACAATTTAACCCAATATACACATATACACCAATAAAATTTACCATGGGTATGTAAGACAAATTATTTCAGTACTTATTTTAAGGAAACCGGGACAAAGAACAGACGTTTCAGCTAGTTATCATATTTGGTCATAAATATATACTGAGTAAACTTTGCTTTTCACGATTATAATTTTATTAAAATTCTTTCACTACCTACAGTGTTCTCATGGAAATGATGAAACTCATATCATTTTCACTTCCTGAAGTGGTCCTTCAAATACCTTGATGTTAAATTTTGTTACAAACCACTAATATCCAAATATTCAATGCAACACTTCAATAGTGTTAGAGTTTCCTTCAATTTTAACAAAAATGTACACATAAATATTGTTCTAATTATGTTATGAAGGTTCCGTGGACGTCAACTGAATCTGCAAACAACTCCTCAGCCTCTTGAAGAAGCTACACCTGTGGCAGAAGAACGCTTGCCAGCCAACACTCGCTTCCCCCCACGTTCACGGTCCAATCACAACAGTGCAGTAGTCACTACACCAATCTCTGATGATGTAGTGGGTACTAGAGGACGATCTTCTGGTAATACAGCATCAGCTGCCACCACTGGTGTAAGACGTCCCAGTCTAGAACTAGTGGACAGTAGCTCATTCAGAACACATTCTAGTGATGTGGCGCGTAGCCAGGATCTTACATCACAGCCACCTTCTTTCCCTTCTGTGCTGCCAGCAGGTGAGTGAAAGAAATTCAAAGCCCTCTTCATATGCAGAACTCCACACCATAAGGGTATGGAATAAGAAACATCTAGGTTTAATCATAATTACTGCAATTAAGGTACAGGGTGATGATAAACCAGTTTAAGATCAAAAGGTGATCAAAAACCAGTTTATGATCTACACAGAAATGTTGGTAGTCAGATATGCTGAGTAATAATTTCACAGAGGTAAGTACACGTAAAAATACAACCACTAGGGTGGAAGGAACAAGGAAAAGGGGAAGACCACATAATGGATGGAGGGACAAAGATGAAGAGGATAAAAGTAATGGGAACAAAAAACAGGCAGGCAATGGTCAGAGAATGTTGGGAATGAAGAAAGACTGTAGTGGAAGCCAAGTACTTTAGGAGGAGGAGCAGGAGGAAGAGGAGGAGGCAAAGTGCACATAAAAATAAAACCAATCAATGTATACTTTTTTATTATAAAATAATAATAATAATAATAACTTATCATGTGAGGTTTTAGGCTTTCGCAGTAGAACAGTTGAGGTTTTCATTATTCTGGGATACGATATCGTGTTACTGGATCACTGGTGTGTCATATTTTGAGGCATTGTTGTGGTCTTGTCTTCAAGGACCAAATATCTAATGGAAATTTAAAATTAGAAGATGAAAAAAAAGGACATTGAGCCCTTGAAAATTAGACTAGTAAGCTGTCTGTCAATGCTGGACACAAATCACTTAGGACATAGTGCCATATCCCAGAAGGACAGAGACTCTGTACCATGTGCTTGCTGCCTTTCTGGAAATGGCTAAATATCCACACAAATCATAATGGTAACTTTCCTAAAATACTGTTCTCTTCTCCTTAAGTATGATGCAGTAAAGTTCACTTTATTATCTACAGCTGTACCAATTAGTAAAGTACAATAATAAAGTGTTACTATGTCGTTTCTCATTTGGTCCTGTCCATTGCCAGTAATGTGTATATTACATTCAAAGAGGAAACCCACAGACACTGAACAAACTAATACATCAACCCACACCTTGCTGCCACAAACTTCCTGTACTTCTGTTTTAAGCTGCTGCCATCCCCAATGCAATAGAACAGAAGCTTCATATACTACAGCCCACAGGCCAAATATAGCCTAGAAACAAAATGATCCACCTCAGAACACTATTTCAACATTCTTACTAACATGGTTTTTATAAATCTTGCATTCTCAAGAATACATGTCAATCCAAGAAAGTCTAAAAGGTACAATGAAGAATGATTGCTCACTGGACCACTGACCCTTGGAGATGAAACCACCACACAAACTCAAAATATCAGGAAATGAACACCCACCTCATGCACCACATGCAAGCCTTGAGATGTGGCAGTAGACATTTACATCATCAAGAAAATGTTATACAAAACTAACGTATGTGTTTAAGAAAACTTTACATGTATCACTACAATGATTTATCACTTATCACTATCAAACAGGAATGTCAACCCTTTATCAGTGCAAATGTTGCATTTTTGAAAATTTGGTACTGGATAAAAATTTCAGAACCCAACAACATAGTTGCTCCCACCCCAGAAGCAGATATAGTTGCCACATTTCTACTGTTGATTGCACGGAATTACGAAGTTTGTGTGTGTGTGTGTATGGACCACTTTCTAATGATACAATGTTTATAACAAAGTTCATGAAAATCCTTCTCTTCGTTTGAAGTTAGTAGTGTGCCATAAACACTAATACACATACACATGTACTAATATACAAAGATTTTCCCATAATTATCACTTCACCAATGCTACGTAGTCACATTAACTCATGATATGATATATATATATATATATATATATATATGATATTCAGACTATATAACCCATATACAAAAAGTATCACTAAATAAACCACAAAAAAACTGAATAGTACACAAATAATATAACACTTATAATTTTCTTCCTTGCCATTTGGCTTTGGAATAATTTGGCACTATTGAATACTACAGACATTATAATTTGCCTCAGTAAATCATACTAACCAAAGAGAAATTATAATTCGTTACTCTTGGCACAATATTTCAGGGCCATTTAGATTCCTTGGAGTAACTCCAAATGAGGACACTGCAGATAAAGAAGTTAAGCATCGCACCAGCAGGGTCCGAGGAAGAGGTGATCATGGAACAGTACCAGTATCTACACCAGAAGAAAATGCAGATGCAGAAACAACCAGTAGCCGTCGTGGACCTCACATCCGCAGGTATAACACAGCAGTGCTATGCTATTCCTATTGCATTTCCACATAAAAGTGATATCCATTAGCCCTGTTGACAAATGCAGAAAAGGTAAAGTTGTCCCAGTTCACACAATGACACATGAAGGAGCAGAGGTCTACTTCCATTTCTTTTCAACCATGGTACTATACTCTTGTTAGCGGACAGCTTCAAGCCCAGGTTGCTTTACATCATGAAAGAACCCCAGCACCCGGTGACTAGGAAGCTGGGTGGGCTCCAGAGCCAGTCTGGGCACAGTGGTGAAGAAAATATCTCTTGCCCTTGCGGGGATTTGAACGTTTGTTAGAATCATATGAAACCCACAAAAATACTCTGTGGATAGATGCAGAGTTCCTGAATACCAGAACACGTGGTGTATACATATACATATATATATATATATATATAGTAACCACTGTGCTTTAAATTGTTAATCATGACAGCATCAAAAATGTATAAATCAAACACAAAGCAATACTGAAGGTTTACCTTTTTTAATACACTTGAACAGAACAGAAAGGGCAAGGGCTGAACTGCCCAAGAATTGAAACCATCTAGACATACTATACATCCTCAATCTTATCCCAGCAGTAACCCCTAAAGAAAGTGCAGTAGTTAGCAACTGGGATTTCACACTAATGCTCAACAAGTCCTGTAAAGAACTCATAGCAGCACAACATACATAATACCATTGAATTATAACTTTTAATACTCCAGGTATAATAATCTGAAACTTCAAGTTATGTGTCCTTTCAACTTACTGTGACCTGTCAGCATTACTGTCACATATTTTACTTCCATTTAGCTGCAACATCTCCACTTTTGTTTAGCAAGGGTGCAGCATAAGAAGACTTTGCATGCTTCTTCTTCCAATATTCTTGGTGTCTTACAGCCTGCCCAGTGGCTTCTATCACATATGCCACAGGCAGGTTTCAATTCCATAATGACTTGTTATCCCATAAACTGGCAAGTTCATCGTCTGGTACCTCTCCTGTGTCCAACACACATACCAGATATATGGTATTACATTCTGCCAGTTACAACATACTGTAAGATGTCACAGGTTACCTTTCAGTTGATAATGTCAGACATCAGTGCTTCTCAGGTCACTTGGAAGGTCTTAAGTGCTTTTAGTGCATCTTAATTAATGAAATATGCATCCTTATTTTTGTCCTCATTCACATTATCCATTCTACATGCTCTTATGGCAAATACTTGTGCCAAAAGTAATGTACTGTACTGCTACAGCTCAGTGTCCTCTTGGTGTGCTCCAACGTCGTTATTCTGTTCTGGATCTATCTGTGAAACAAGTAAGACCCCCATTTCCTGTGAGGTTGAAACCTACCTTCCCATTCACTGCTGTCTCACTAGATTGTGGTGAATGATTTGTGAAATGACTAGACTCATAATTTTTTTTCTGTCTCTGTTACTGGTAAGATTTCTATATTGATTAACCCAGCTACTTTTATATGCCCACACCCTTAAACTTCAATTTGCCTACTTCACTACAGTCAAGTCTTTTCATTACAGTGTATTACATGCGCAAAAGTTAGTTCCAGAAGCACTTCAAGTGCAGCACAATGGTCACCCGTAAGAGAATTTATAAACTTAAAAATTACAATTACTTTTTAATGCCCTTTTATTTTGGGTCAGTAATTTAAAATCTACTGAAAGCAACAAATTGAGTTTTTTTCATTTAAAGAAATCATTTTGCCGCCCCTTGGACCCTGTCACGTGGGATTGCCTCAGTAATTGCCCCCTCCCCCCAGCTATATCCCCGTGCATGTGTGTGTGTGTATATATTATGTACACACATGCAACTTTTCAGATTCATATAAATATTTTAAATTACTGTTTGGAATAACAAATTTGCAAATGTGTTCATATCTCTATGAACAGAATGGCACCAAAAAAAAAAAAAAAAAAACCTTTTTTTCTAATTTCATACACAATTTTTTCTCCCTTGGAGACAATATAAACAAAAAGTCCTACCAGTATAAGAGAAAGGAAAAAACAAAAAAAAAAAAAAACCA
>Ga0123357_10006222_pt1 | contig 14493 bp, 11 predicted proteins | sample TergutEmb28metaG_FD_89873 | JGI IMG/M metagenome (GOLD analysis project Ga0123357, IMG submission 89873) | Embiratermes neotenicus P4 segment gut microbial communities from Petit-Saut dam, French Guiana - Emb289 P4 | ecosystem: Host-associated > Arthropoda: Insects > Digestive system > Gut ...
GCAACGGATTTCGGGACCGACGCCATAGTCGCGCTGGGCGGCGGCAGTTCCATGGACCTGGCGAAGGGCGTCAATATTCTCCTCTCCAACCCCTCGCCCATCAATGCCTATGACGGTATGAACAAGGTCGGCAACCCCACCGGGCCGCTATATGCAATCCCCACCACAGCGGGCACCGGCAGCGAAGTGACCGCCGTCTCGGTTGTGACCGACGTCAAGGCGAAAAAGAAGATGGTTCTTTTCGGCCGCTATATTGCACCGACGGTCGCGCTTGTGGATCCTGAACTTACGCTGGGTTTGCCCAAAGCTCTGACAGCTTCCACAGGCATGGACGCTCTGACCCACGCTCTGGAAAGCTATGTTTCCGTGTTGAGTTCACCGGTTACGGAACCCCTTGTGCTTGACGCAACGCGCCTCATTATGGGCAGTCTCCGCAAAGCGTTCGCCGACGGCAAAGATATCCGGGCGCGTACGGATATGTTGCTGGGCAGCATGCTCGCCGCCTGCGGATTCACCAACACCAGTCTCGGACTCGTCCATTCCATGGCCCATCCCATGGGAGCGCACTGCGGCGTAGCGCACGGAGTGGGCAATGCCGTCATGCTGTCCCACGTTATGGAATTCAACATCCCCGCCGTAACGCCGGAAAAGATGCTTCTCATGGCTCAGGCGGCGGGTATTGCCGCGCACGGCAAAAGCCATGAGAAGCTCGGCAGAGAGTTTGCCGATGTGCTGGCGGCGCTGGCAAAAGATCTGGAGATTCCGCGCATCCGTGAACTCGGCGTTCCTAAAGACCTGCTTCCCGTGCTGGCGGACGCCGCGCTGCAAGAACTGTCCACGCTGACAACGCCGCGCAAGCCGAGCGTTACAGAAGTCATCGCTCTGTACGAAAAAGCCTGGTAAGAAGAAAATCTACAGGTTCCCGCCGCCGCTGTTGCTTGTGGGCAGGCGAATGGTGAATTCCGCGCCGCCGCCGGGGTGATTTGCCGCGCTGACGTCGCCGCCGAGCCCCTCCATAATGGAATAACAGATGGAAAGGCCCAGTCCGGTACCTTCTCCCGGACGTTTGGTGGTAAAGAACGGATCGAAAATCTGATGCAGCCGATCCGGAGGAATGCCGGGACCGTTGTCGCGCACGCGGATCACACCGTACATGCCTTCCTTGGCGGTGCTGATATTCACAATGCCGTCCTTGCCCGTGGCGTCTATGGCATTGTCGATAATATTCAGCACGACCTGCTGCAGTTGTCCGATATCGGTGGAGACAGAAATCTCGTCCGCCGTAAAGGCGCGCTCCAGCGCAATGCCTCGGTACCCAGCCTCGCTCTGCAAGAAGCCGATAGCCTGATCCACAATGGGGTTGAGCGGCATGCTTTCCGAGGTGGGATCCACCCGGCGGGCAAAGCCGAGTAGTCGATGTGTGATGCTGCTGGCGCGATCGACGTTCTGTTCGATCTTGGCCGCAGCCTTTTTCATTTCCTCATAACTGGCGATCTGGGCCGGGTTTTCGTCTTCAAGCAGGTCTTTCACCCAACCTGCATGTTCGCGGATGAGCATGAGCGGATTATTGATTTCGTGGGCCACCCCCGCCGCCATTTTCCCCAGTGCGGCCATTTTGCTGGCTTGCAGCAAGCTGGCGTCAAGGACGGCCTTTTCCTTGTCCGCCTTCATCAGATGTTTGATGATGGCGCGCGTGGTCAGCCATGCGCCGAAGCTTACCGCTGCCAATGCAGCCAGCACCACGCCGATGGACAGCGTCTTGGCGCTTGTGATCAGCGAGCGGTGTTCGCTCGGGTCTTCGGCCACAACGAGCATCCAGGGGGCCTGGGTCAGGGGAATTTTTGCCAAGAGCATCCGTTTTCCAGCCAATTCTTCTTCCTTTATGGTGTTCCGGCCTGACCAAGCTATAGGCACTTTGGCCATCATATTGCCGACTGTGCGCGAATCCGTCTGCAGCGCGCCATCGCGGTTGATGACGAAAGCATCGCCGTTCGGGCCGGGGCGGCTGCCCAGCGTAATGGAGTCAAACACCGCCGAGTCGACGGTGGCGCGCAGAATCCATGTCCTGTCGCCTTCTTCGCGCAGCACAGCGATGATGATGTGCGGAAAATTGCGGAAGCCCAAGAACACGTCACTGACAAAAACGCTTTTGCGGCGCACTTCGGCAAACCAGCTTTCATTCTTGTAATTCGCGTTCTGCACGTCGTAGGGCCCCGCATACACGACGTGCGTGCCTTCCATGTCGATAATCCCGAAATCCACATAGGACTGGGAATTTGCTTTCATGTTTTTGAGAATGGATGCCAGTTTTCCTGCCTCGGTAATTTCCTTGAAGGAATACATGCCGGCGATGGTTTTGACCTGAGCAATGCGTTCATTCAAAAAGACATCCAGGGCGCGCGCCCCGCTGCTGGCCACGTTTTCCACTTCGCGCAGGGTTTTTTCGTAATACAGGTCGGCGAACTGCGAAGGAATGACAAGGCCGACAAAGAGCATCGGCAGGATGGCGAAGCACAGGGTTGTGCCGGTTATCGTGGCGCGCAGCCGGATATATTTGGGCTGGGTTTCAAAATGCATGTACACCTCCCGCAAACCGGGACACATCCCGTCGGCGATTCCCGCTTTGGAGCAAGCTCCGCCCGGGTATCTGCTTTGTGCTCCAGAGCAGTTTTGGGTTCAGGTTCGCAGAGACTACACGCAGACCGGCAAAAAGAAAAGCTGACAGATGCCCGTTACGTGGTGGATGCGCGAAAAATCGGGCTCGCCTCGCTCCTCCGCTCCATCCGAAATCAAAAGCCTGCCCCCGCATCGCGGGAGCAGGCATATTATAGACAGCCGGTAAAACGGATTAAGCTTCTTGCTTTTTGCCCTTTTTCATGGTCAGGCCCATGCCGTCAAAAAGGTTAAAAATGGCGAAGCCGAACCAGAGGGTATACACGACGTAGAAGATCAGCAACGCGGACATGAGGGTGAATTCCGTATGCCTGTCGCCTATGTCGATTTTTTGAAAGTTATATGCCGGCTCAATGCCTCTGCGGACGACGGCATCCACTATCCGCGCTTCGGAGAGGAGCTTGTTTTCCTGCATGACCTGGATCATGGGTTGCAGACCTCCCCACCAGATCCCAAGGGCTTTGTAACCGTCCATACCGTATTTGGCGCTTACAGGGTCCGGCGTATCGTGATAAATCTTGTCGCAGTCGTCCATGACGGAGGCCAAGAGCTTGCCGAAATCCGCCTTGACGCGCACAACGCCGCCTTCCGCGTTGGCAGTCCCGCCGCTGGCGGCGATCAGTTTGACCAGCTCATCGGCGGTAGCCGGTTTTCTCGGCTTTACGGCCAGTTCAATCTCTTTGCCGGCCAAGGGTTTTATGCGCCCCTTGGTATCCTCCAAAAAATTGGAAGAGCCTTTGGAAAGACGGTTAAAAAGGTTGTCGGCAAAATCAAGCCCGTTCACCTTATCCCCTTTTGCGCCCGGGAAAATGGGAGAGATAATAGTGATTAAGACCGCTATAAACGTAAGCATGAGCAAAGCGCCCAGCGAGAAAGTTTTTTTGTTGGTGATAAGCATGGTTACACCTCCGCTCTCAGCTTGCCGATGTTGACGACGAATTTGCTTATGACCCAGAAGGCGAAAAAGGCCACCACCACCCAGAACGCTATATTTCCAAAAGTTTCAATGCCGTTTACAAGACCGTCCGAAAGTGAAATGAATTTCAATTCCACCAGCCTTTTGGGCAGGGTGGCCGCGCGGTTCACAAAGCCGGCCAGGATGGAAACAGCATAAAAACCGCGGATATGTACGCCCCTGACGACCTTGGTGGTCAGGGCGCCGATCTGGATGCCGATCAGCGAGCCGAGCAGCATGCCCATAGCCAGGCTATAAAACACGAAGCCGTAGATGGCGTATTGGCCGATGGATCCCAAGCCCGCCGTGAAGATAATCTGCAGGATGTCCGTGCCTACCGTGGTCATGGACGATACGCCGAAAACATACACAAAGATGGGAAAGGTCACGAAGCCGCCGCCGACGCCCATGATGGAGGCCAGCATGCCGACCACAAAGCCGCCCGCCGCCACAATCCAGCCGGAAAGCCGCCGCCCGCCGGGCACCACGTCTTCGTCGAAAGTAACCAAGGGGGGCAGGGTGACAGTCTGTATCCGGCTGGCGAGGGGGGTCATGCCGCTGGACCCGCCGTGCGCGTCGCCCCCGCCGCTGCCGCCGCTGCCGCCGCTTTTCCTGGTGAGGGCAAGAAAGTCGTACAGCCCGTAGAAACCGAGAAATCCGAGAATAATGGCATAAATTGTGCTGATGAAGAGTTCCGAAAGCAGGGGGTCATAATTATAAAGGCCTTTGTTAATCGCCCCGCCGGCAACGGTGCCGATCCCCGAACCGCAGAGAAAGGCGATAGCCAGCGGCACAGAAACATTGCCGAGTTTTTTATGTACTGTCGTGCCCATAATGGCTTTGGCAAAGATGTGGAACAGGTCAGTACCGACGGCCAAAATCCCTTTCACGCCCGCAGCCATGAGCGCGGGCGTGACGATGAAGCCGCCCCCTGCGCCGATGCAGCCGGTGATCAGCCCGGCTGCCAAACCAATGGCAATGGAAGCAAGGAATACGGTTGAAGAATAGAAAGAAGGCGCAAATGTTGATTTACTGCCGAGAGGGGAAACATGTTGGGAAATATGCAGCACGTCCGCCGCATCCGCAAAAGACAACAGGAAGAGGGGCAGCGCGAGCAATACGAGCAACATCAGTTTTTTTCGGCTGCGGATAATGGACATGGATGCATCGTAATCCCAGCGGGCATAGGCTTTTGATCCTTCCATCAAGTATGTGAACACCTGTCTGCCAAAGTTCATAGGGATGACCTCCGGTTGGAACGTGGCTATTACGCAGCAGCTTCACCAGATAAAAACTCCTCTTAAGATATAGGGGAATGATGAAAAAGTCAAAGAATCGCGGCAATTTTTATATTGAGGCCGTTGCGCGTGGAAATATAAAAACAGGTTGATATTATTCCTCAATCATGCCTACTTCCCTCCAGAGAAACGACAGGGATTTACAGAGAGCCTCATCTTCGCATAGGCTCTGAACATCACACAGACATAAACACGGACGTCTTGCAAGGAGTCATTTATGGATTATGTATGGCGCCAGGATTTGGAAACAGGAAACGCTACCATCGATAACCAGCACAAACGGCTGATCGCCGTGGTAAACTCCCTGTATGAAGCGTACCGGAGCGGCAAGGGGCGAGAGGAAGTGGAAAGAACCATGGAATTTCTGGTGGGATACACAGTCAAACATTTTGCGGACGAGGAAGCGCTCCAACGCAAGTACGACTATCCGGACTATCATCTGCACAGGCAGTTCCATATCGATTTCAAGGGCACAGCGCAGGAGCTGTCAGCGGAATTGTACCGGGACGGTCCCACGGACGACTTCATCCGCAAGGTGTATGTCACCATCGGCGAGTGGCTGGTCAACCATATCAAGGGGGAAGATTTCAAAATGGCCACCTACGTGCAGAGTAAGGCGCAGCCGGATTGAAACTGCGCCGGAGAAATCCGCCATGCGACATTACCGCAAGGAACTGATCCTGCATGTGCCGAGCCGCCGGGCTTTTGTGAACATCACACCTCAGGTGGTGCAGGCCTTGGCCGCCAGCGGCATCAAGAACGGTCTTGCGCTCTGCAACTCCATGCATATCACCTCGTCTGTGTTCATCAACGACGATGAACCGGGTCTACACCACGATTACGAGGTCTGGCTGGAAAGGTTGGCCCCGCATGAACCTGTGACCCAGTACCGCCACAACGGCCATGAGGATAACGCCGACGCGCATATGAAACGCCAGATCATGGGGCGTGAAGTGGTGGTGGCCGTTACTGACGGCAAGTTAGATTTCGGCCGATGGGAGCAGATCTTTTACGGCGAGTTCGACGGTCGCCGCGACAAGCGGGTCTTGATTAAAATTATTGGGGAATAGCTATGGTTTGCGCCGTCCTGTGCCGTCCGCGCCGAACATGGTATCGTAGCGCAGGTTATCACCGGGCCGTTCAGAAAAACATTCCTGAAAGCGTTGCGCCTGGCCGAGCGCAAGCAAGTCGCCGACCTTGACGAAACGAAAGCCCCGTTTTTGCAGTATCGGGACGACATTGGCCAGCAGCGCCGCCGATCCCTTGGGCACCTCGTTAGCATGAAAGAGCAAAATGGAACCGGGCCGCACCCTGTCGGCCACAAGCCGCGCCACGCCCGATAGGCTGTTGTCCCCGGCGTTTTCCGCACTCACGTCCCACTGGATGACGCGCAGACCCAAGGAATGCAGCAGACGCAAGGCTGACGGCGAGCAGCGCCCGTATGGCAGCCGGAAAAGACGCAGCGCGGGCGCTACGAGCGTTTCCGCATCAAGTCCCCTGCTGCGGGCGCGGGCGAGCAGTTCCTCGCGCATATCCTCATAATAGGCCTGAGTCCAGAGTATTTGCTCGCGCATGCTCCGCATGTCCATGATGCCGAAATTGCCGTGCGTCCAGGCATGGTTGCCCAGCTCGAAAAGCGGATCCGCCATAAGTTGCAGGCCGCGTTCACGGTGGGAACGCAACCACTTGCCCCCGGCGAAGAAGGTGGCGGGAATGTCGCGGGCGCGCAGATAGGCGATGATCGTATCGTCATAACCGCTGGAACGGACGGCGAGTTCGCATAAGTCAAAGGTCAGCGCTACGGGCTTGTCCCCCTTGGGAGGAATGACGCGTCGGACATTGCCGCTTTCTTCATACGGAAGCGGGGAAAGCGGCACGCGCGGTTCCATGCGCGCCGGCGGTGCGTCACTGGTGCGCGTGCGCGCATGATCCTCCTCTTGTCCCACAAGTTCGGCGGGCGTCCACAAAGCATCCAGCAGCCCGCGTCCACTTCCGGCTTCCGCTGGAATGACGGAAGCGAGCAGCAAGCACAAGAGGCAGGAAGTTCCCAAAAACGCACATACGGCTTTCATACGGAAGCTTCATGCGGCGCGTACAACTTACGGGCGTCCAGTCTGCGCATGCAGTACTTTTCCCCCTCAACCACGAGGAAAACGACGGCGCCGAGCAGCATGGGCGGCAGCCAGCCGGCGGTACCCAGCGGCACGGTGCCGAACATGGTATTCATGAACGGCAGATACACAACAGCGAGCTGGAGCAAGACCATCAGGCCGCACACCGCGAAAACCGCTTTGTTGCCCAGAAAGTCAAGCGCGTGCGCCGGCTGGCGGATACTCCGGCTGTTGAAAAGATGGAACGCCTGGCACAATACGATGGCCTGCAGGGTCACGGTGCGGACTTCGGCTTCCGGATACCCCGCCTTGAGCAGCCAGACGCTTAAGGCCAGGGTCAGGCCGCCAATCATCACGGAAACGAATAGAATGCGCCAGAGAAAATAGCGATTCAGCAGGGGTTCGGCGGCATCACGCGGGGGCCGGACCATCACGCAGGGTTCCGCCGGTTCGAACGCCAGAGCCAAAGAGATGGTGACGGATGTGACCATGTTCACCCACAGAATCTGTACCGGCGTCAGGGGAATCATCGTGCCGAACAGGATGCCGGCGATGATCAGAAAGCTTTCCGCTCCATTGGTCGGCAAGATGAAGAGGATGGTCTTTTTTAGGTTGTCGTACACCCTGCGGCCTTCTTCCACCGCCGCCGCGATGGTGCTGAAATTGTCGTCCGCCAGTACAATTTCCGCCGCGTCTTTAGTCACTTCCGTTCCTTTGATGCCCATGGCCACGCCCACGTCGGCCATGCGCAGGGCAGGCGCATCGTTCACGCCGTCGCCGGTCATGGCGCAAATGGCGCCGTGAGCCTGCAGGGCTTTGACCAGCTTCAATTTGTGCTCCGGGCTGGTGCGGGCGAAAATGTCGTATTTGCAGGCGGCGGCGTAGCATTGCTCATCGGTCATGTCATCAAGCTCATTGCCGGTCAGGGCATTTTCCCCGTCGCCGATGCCCAATTCCTTGCCGATGGCCATGGCCGTATCCGCGTGGTCGCCGGTGATCATCTTGACCCGGATGCCGGCCGCGCGGCACACGGCAACGGCGTCCACCACCTCTTCCCGGGGCGGGTCCATAATGCCGGCGAGTCCCAGAAAGATAACGCCCTCTTGCAGGCTTTCATGCGTGACGGCTGTTTTTTCGGAAGGGACAAAGCGCATCGCGGCGCCGAGCACGCGCATGCCCTTGGCCGCAAGGTCGGCGACAGCCTTTTCCCAGTATGCCCGCTCCATGGGTACGGGGCCGTCAGAGCGCATCTCCTGATCAGCCATAGACAAAAGCCTGTCCGGAGCACCCTTGATATACAGTACCTTTCCATCCTCCCCGCCAGCCAGGGTGGCCATATACTTGTATTCCGAGTCAAACGGCAAGGTGGCGGCGCGGGGCGGCAGCTTCGCGTCGAGCTTCGCCTTTGCGTAGACGGTCAGCAACGCGCCTTCTGTCGGGTCGCCCTGCACGGTCCAAATGTTCTGCGTTTCCTGCGACAAAGCCGCGTCGTTGCAATGCCGGAAGCAGGTCAGGAGCCGGCGCAGCAAGGAGCCTTCGCCCATGGACGCCGGGCCGTCCCCCTGACTGATTTCCCCCGCCGGCGCGTAGCCGGTACCGGTGACGGCAAAGTTGGCATCATGCACGATGAGATGTTTAACGGTCATTTCGTTTTTGGTCAGGGTGCCGGTTTTATCCGAACAAATCACGGAAACCGAGCCCAGCGTTTCGACTGCGGGAAGGTTGCGTACGATGGCGCTGCGTTTTGCCATATTCTGCACGCCGATGGCAAGTATGATGGAAAGGATGGCGGGCAGTCCTTCGGGAATGGCCGCAATGGCAAGGCCGATGGTTGAGAGCAGCAGCTCCGACGGCCCGTAGTCGCGGAAAAAATGTCCGAACAGATAAACCAGGGCGGCAACGCCGATGATCACAACGGAGATGGTCTTGCCGAACGCCGCCATCTGCCGGATAAGCGGCGTGGCCGTGTTGCCCACTTCGGCGATAAGCTGGCGGATGCGCCCTATTTCCGTCTCCGTGCCGATGTCCACCACCACGCCACAGCCTGTGCCGGCGCTGACGGTGGTGCCGCAATAGGCCATGTTTGAACGGTCGCCGAGCACGGTTTCGGGGGCGACGGGCCGAGTCTGTTTTTCAACGGGCACAGCTTCGCCGGTGAGGGCCGACTCCTCCACGCGCAAATGTTCTGTCCTGAAAAGGCGCAGGTCGGCAGGCACCTTATCGCCAGGGGAAAGATACACAATATCGCCGAGGGCCAAGCTCGCGGCGTCCACGTCGATGCGCGCGCCGCCCCGAATGATCGAGGCCCGCGGCGAAAGCAGACTCCGAATGTCGTTGAGGGCCTTTTCCGCCTTATTTTCCTGGAAATACCCGATAGCCGCGTTCACCACGGCGACGGCGAGAATGACCATAGTGTCGGCGTAATGCCTGAGAACTAGGGTTACGAAGGCACAGACGAAAAGAATATAAATAAGGACATCGTGAAAGTGCCTGAGCAAGCGGATAAGGGCATGATCCGCCTTGGCGGCGGGAAGTGTATTGGGGCCGAATTCCTCAAAGCGCTCAGCCGCCTGCGCGGCGGACAATCCCGTATCCGGATTGGTTCTCAACTTTTCCAGAACGGCTGCGGCATCCTTGGCAAACCACCGGGCATGGGTATGGACGTAGCGCTCTTTCATGTTGGGTTCCTTTCCTGGTATCGCGAACAAATTAGCGCATCCTTGCGGACTATGCCTCCGGCACCAGTATAGCCGATAACGTTGAGGAAGGCGAGAACCTGTCCGCCGGTTATGTTTTCCGCAGACGCCGCGCATCGCCGACGCGGATGGTAAAGCGTTCACGGTCGAAATATTCAAGCAGGGCTATGAGGTATTTACGGGACAAACCGCCTGTCAATCCCTTGAGCACGGTATGGTCAAGCTCCTCATGGGCGGCAAACCAGTCGTGAACGCGTTTTTTAATTTCATCCATCACGCTGCCCGCGTAATAGATGCCTTCAGCAACTTTGACGAGGCTGCCGTCTTCGGCAAGCAGCCGGATGACTCCGGCGGCCTGTTTGGGGTCGGCCTTGAGCTCGTCAAGCACATCCTTCATGTTCGGCGGCGCCATACCCTTCTTGAGGTGGGCTTGGAGGAGTTGCTCACGCAGCCCGGCCTGATCCGAAGCCAGCAAAACCTTGTGTGTGGACAGGCGTACCAAGTCGCCCTCCATCACCATGTTGCCGCTGCGGATACAACGCTCGACAACGAAGTGCGTCAGGCGGGGCGGGAGTTCCCTGCTCCATTCGGCGTTCAAAGCTCCGCGCGCCATGCCGTTTTTCAAAGGCTCCTTCCGGTGAAAGACCGCCGCCTGAACGAGACAGGCGGCGCACAAATCTTCCAGGGCCTTGACCGCGATATAGGCGCGGCTATCTTTGTCGAAACAAAAAATTTCGCCTTTGGAGCTTAAAGAATGCAGGGCGTTGTCTAAAGCCTTGCCGTCCAGATTGCTCAAAACCGACAGCTGCGCGCGATCCGCTCCCTTGTCCCCGGCCAGCAGTATCTGCGTGCCAACCATGCGCTCGGCCTGCGCATCGGGCGTAAGGGCCAAGTCCGCAAGCTCTTCCAGCCAGGCAAGGCGTGCTGCGTAACGTGGGTCGCGCTTGTGCAGGAATAGACCCAACGGATGAAGCACAAGCCCCCCGGCCACAGTGCGCAAAGGAGAAAAAGCGCGCAGCACGCAACGGTCAGCGAACACGCCGACCAAGGGTTCGCTCAAGCGCAGCTCGGCCAGAGCGTGCTCGCCGGGATTCAGCCGGTCACGCCCGAGAAGATGCAGTCGTGCGGACAGTTCCTTCGTGCCGTGGTGAAAATGCACTTCTGTACGGTGCCGGAGCGCGCGCGGCGAAGAAGTAAGGCATTGCAGGCGCACGTGCCAGCGTTCGGAAGGGAACAGCGTGCCGGGCCGGGCCAGCACTTCCCCGCGCCGGATATCCCCGACTTCCAGTCCTTGCAGGTTCACGGCCGCGCGGGTTCCAGCCCTGACGCCGCCTGCGGCGCTGCCGTGGCTCTGCAGGCCGCGCACTTTTGACGCGATGCCGGAAGGTTCCAGTACCACCTCGTCCCCCACCCGAAGCACACCGGAAATGAGCGTGCCGGTCACCACGGTGCCGTGCCCTTTCATAGTGAAGACGCGATCTATCGGCAGACGGAACAGATCATGACGGCGGCGCGGGACCAATGTGCCCGCTAGTTGCAGGATATGCCGCTTCAGGTCGTCAATGCCCTGTCCCGTGACGGATGACACAGGATAGACGGACGCGTTTTCCAAAAAACTGCCCCGCGTAAAGGCGGCGATATCGTCTTTAGCAAGCTCCAGCCATTCGTCGTCCACCATATCCGTCTTGGTCAGCGCCACAAAACCGTGGCGTATGCCAAGCAGCGAGCAGATTTCCAGATGTTCGCGGGTCTGGGGCATGACCCCTTCATCCGCTGCGATGACCAACATCACAAAATCAATACCGGTCGCTCCAGCAACCATATTTTTCACAAAACGCTCATGCCCCGGCACATCCACGACGCCAAGGCGTTCGCCGCCCGACAGGTCGCAAGAGGCAAAGCCGAGCTCAATAGTAATACCTCGGCGTTTTTCCTCTTCCAGGCGATCGCAGTCTATGCCGGTGAGAGCCCGCACCAGCGAAGTCTTGCCATGATCAATGTGTCCCGCGCTGCCCATGATCATCGGCATGGTACATCCTTTTGCCTTGTGCGCGCGATGAGGTGGCGATAAGTACGCGACATGTGTCTCTTGCCGGTTCCGACTGCGGCGGGGTGAGAGTGCGTATCCGGAAGCATTGCAAAGGCACAATGCTCAAGCTAGCGCGAGTACTCGTTCAGCGCCACATCGGTGTACGCGTCCTCCAGCGCCTTGCGCAGCTGGAAAGCGCCTTCGATCATGGGCGCAAGCTTGTACATGCCGTCGATCTTGTCCACGTAATTGAACGCGCCGAGCGTTTTGGCAAGGGCGCGTCTGTCTTCGGTACTGTGCCCCGTAAACATGACCACCTGGGTGGTCGGCTTCATTTTCTTGATTTTCTTGAGAGTCTCCATACCGTCCATGGCAGGCATTTCTATATCAAGCACCACAACATCATAGTCGGCGGCCGCAATCTTCTCAAGAGCCTCCACACCGTTATGGCATACGTCCGGGGTAATGTCGTAAAGAACTGAGAGTCTGTCCGACAGTACCTTACACAACGCCGGCTCATCATCCACGATAAGCAGTTTCATTTTTTTCATGGTGTTTCCTTCTCCGGGTTAAAGGCCAAGGGCAGTTCCACAACCATTATTGTGCCATGGGGTGTATTGGGTTTGTGCCATAAAGCACCGCGCAGAACTGTCACGATGCTGTGACAGGTGGTCAGGCCGAGGCCGGCCCCCTTGCCCACAGCTCTAGTTGAGAAAAAAGGATCAAAAATTCGTTGAGCATGTTCGGGCGCAATGCCTTCGCCGGTATCGCGCACCTCTAGATGCACAAGCTGTTCCGCCTGTCGGGCGGCGATGGTGATGTGGTGTCCCCCGGACGGCGTGTGCGATGCGGCTTCTATGGCATCCAAGGCGTTCTCCAGAAGCTGCACGAGGATAGGTTCGATCTCCGCCTGAGAATACGGCAGGGGCGGCAGTTTCGCCGCCAACTCCAGTACGATGCGCGTGCGCAGTCCCTCGGTTCTGGTTCTGGCATGCTCCCTGTCCACAACGTTCTGCACCAGTTCCGCAAGCAATATTTCCGCCGTGTTGCTGCGGGTGCGATGAGCCATGTCGAGCAACCGGGCTGTAATGCGCGCGCAGGCCTGCGCCTGACCCAAAATTTTTTTGGCGGTGGCTTCCACTTCATTCCTATCCAGTTCGATGCCGTTCCTGCTGTCTGCAATGAGTTCACACAGCCATTCCGCACCCTGCACGATGACCTGCAAAGGATTGTTGATTTCGTGTCCCACACCGTGAGCAAGCGATCCAAGCGCGATGAGTCGTCCGGCTTCCGTGGCGCGTATGCGTTCCTTATACGTGCGCACGCGCACTTTGGCCTTGGCGATGGAATCGAGCAGGGCCGGCATGTCCACGGGCTTGAGCAGATAATCGCTGGCTCCGCGCCGCATGCCCCTGGCGGCCGTGGCAAGGACGCTTTCCCCGGTCAGCAGCAGCACCTCTATGTCGGACCGGTGCTTTTTGATGTACTGCAAAAGATCCAGGCCGGACATGCCGGGCATGTTCAAGTCAAGCAGCACAATTTCGAGTTCCTGTTTGTCCAGCAGAGGCACGGCGTCTTCACCGCGCGACGCCGTCAGGCAGGGTATGCCCCTGCTTTCCAGGCGGAAAGCAAGCGCTTCGAGAAATTCTTGCTCATCATCCACCAGCAGCAGATAAGGATGCTGCCGATGCCGGGGCTGCTCTTCCACGTTTATGTGCATACATCTCTCTTTGCAGGAACGTCATATATTCCGGCCAGCGGAGCGTATCAGCGGCAATCCGCCTCCGGAGGCATCCTGCAGAACGCGCAGGCTGCCCAGCAATTCGTCAAAAGGCACCGGTTTGCTGTAGTATCCCTGCACGCCGAGCGCTAACGCCTGATCCCTATCCTGCTCGGAACAATGTCCGGTGATGATCATTACCGGCAGTTCCGGGTAAGCCGCCCGTATCCTGCGCAGCACGTCAAGACCGGAAAGCACCGGCATACGCATATCCAACAATACCACATCCGGCAGTGCCGTTTCCAACTCCTCCATGCCCTGCATGCCGGAAAAGGCCAGGCGCGGACGCATGCCGCGTAACTCCAGACGCGTGGCCAAGGTACGGATGAAATCTTCCTCGTCGTCGATCAATAAAATGGAGAGCCCGGTTGCCATAGCGCGTCTCCTTGAGTGCAATCCGTTTGCTTGCGGCGTAGTATTATTCCCCGGATATCAACGGCATGATCAGGCTCAGGCCTCCCGCTTCCAGATGCAACTGGGCTCCAATCCGCGCCGCCATGGCGTCAAATGCCGCGTCGCTTTGTGGGACAACGCGCGCCGTTTTGCTTGCCGCGCGCACCAGCGCCTGTCCGTTTCCTGCGGCCTGAAGTTCGAGCGTCAGCTCATCCCCGGCCTCGCAGCCCACAAGCACAAGTTCCACCGCACGGTATACGGTTTGTACCAAATCGAAACCGTCGGCGCGTATTCGTCCCTTATCCAACTGTTTGACAAGCTTCAGCGAGCATTCCTTCAACCGTACCATGCGGTCCGCAAGCACACTCACCCGGTCGCAAAAAACGGACAGCTCCAGCACGTCGTACTCCGCGGCTGCCGCATGCGCGCAAGTGTTAAGCGCCATCATCAGCGTGCGGCCGCGTTCAACCTGGGATTCCACGGTTTCCAATGCGGCAAAGAGTTTATCGCCGTGCTTCATGCGCGGTGGGCCGTTGAGATTGAGGACATCGCCGGCAA
>Ga0123357_10006223_pt1 | contig 14492 bp, 6 predicted proteins | sample TergutEmb28metaG_FD_89873 | JGI IMG/M metagenome (GOLD analysis project Ga0123357, IMG submission 89873) | Embiratermes neotenicus P4 segment gut microbial communities from Petit-Saut dam, French Guiana - Emb289 P4 | ecosystem: Host-associated > Arthropoda: Insects > Digestive system > Gut ...
AAAAGGACTTGTGCCATCTGAACACTTGTGCCCTGGATGGGGAATGTTCTCCATAAGCCCTTTGTAACTTTTCATAAGTCACAGTAGTGGATTTGCCAAGCTTTACACAAAATTTGATGGCACAACGTTGCTCAAACTTTTGCCGGTCCATTTTCGTAACGCACCTCACAAACACAACTTCATTTCAGATACTCTCAACAATCGCGTAGCAATTGTAGCAAGTTCAAACTTGTACCGAGTCTATGGCAGGGGTTAACCCAACTGTCATGTGAAGGGGGAGGCAGCAGCATTGTCGGTTTGTGCACAGCATTGCCAGTCTCATTACTTTTCTACCACACCACACATCATATGAAGAATCGGTTCTGCTGGGCTATGATGGTCCTCTGAAACACCAGAACCACTGACCCACTGACAGACAGCATTATAGCCCAAAAGAACACATTCCTCAACGACACCATTGTGAAAATATCAAAAGTAGCAAATCATATGAAAGTTATTTACCTGGCATCCTTAAAGATGACTGTTTTCTTCACTAAACGTTTATCCACATATAGTACAGATGGATAGCACCACACAATGAGGTTAGTGTCCTGCACAGCTGCCAACATATTTGTGTCTCTATTCCAACAAATGGATTGGATCATGGACCCTGAAAGCATCAAGATGAATGCACATAGTCTGTTCCTAGGAAACTGTTTCATTCAAGAACAGCTAAAACAGCAGCAGCAGCAACAACAACAACAACAACAACAACATGTCTGTTAATAGACATTTCAGTGCCAGAAGATAGCCCAGTGTATGTGGCTCGCAACAACAAAAGTGATAATAATAAATGGGGCAAATTGAATCATCTCAGAATCATTCTGACAGTACCTGGGCAACATACCTGGAAAGCATGACATCAAGGAACTACAGACAACAGCCATATTTGCCACTTAACACATACTTCAGGAAGTATGAATATAAAAGTTCAAAACCTTTACCATTGGAAACAGCATTAGGTGTATCATAAATTGTAACCACAGAATAGATGCAACATTTTATACCCTACAAACATGTTATCATTCCGGTATATAATTGTAAATACCCTGCATAAAAGTGATAACAAGTGGTGGTGGTAGTAGTAGTAGTAGTAGTAGTAACTCAAAATAAATGAAAGAAAAAAATTGCATGTTTGGTCTTCGGAGACTGATTTTGGAACTGTTAAACCATCAGTATTAACCTTCCACTATTAACAGACAACATTTCTGCCACTTAGGAAAGCATATTTTACATTGTAGGTTGAGCCGTAATGTTTCAGAGAGCTGGGAAACTGATTTTTGTTTAATGATTTTACAGGCTGTGAAGATGAAGAAAAGGGAGAAATTATTGTCTACATTCAAATTGAATTTTAGAAATAAGAAGTTCTACCAAATTCCAACAACAGGCTGAATCATGCCTAACATACACTCAAAGGTACATAAGTTTTTTTTTCTTAACAGTGTCACAGAAAAAAAGGGGAGAAGTGAATTCCATCACACCTGGTTCATAAAGTCACATATAAGTAACTAACCCAATTTGCACAACCTCTTCATAGCAGGAGATCCTCGTATGTTGGTCAGGAACATATCTCTATTTCTGTCGACTAGGACAAGCTGTCGTTCACCAGGTGATCCAGCTTGGTTCAAGGCTATTTCGGTTACGCCCGCAGCATGTGTTATAGGAGGGGCATGAACCAGAGACCGTGCTGTTCCAAGTTCAAACAAGTGTATCACTGGAACATAATAATCTGGATTACAGAACTATTTCTACAAGAGTACAGAATTATCATGCTGATGGCGAACTATGATATACATCTATGTTAACATGTGTATACATGAATTAGAATAATATTTCTTTGCTTTTTGTAATTTTCAATTAAACTCCCCTTGTTTTGATCATGATATGCCCACACACAGCCTATAATATCCCTTTTTAATGCACCATTCATAGTTTAATGTAGCAGTTTTACCTAATATCAGTCCCCTCTACAGGCTGACATACATATAATTAGTCACATCTCTGTGAGAATATTTAGAATTCAGTCATTTGTTCTTGCAATGTGGAAGCCCCTTTTACTTATGTAACATCTACAGCAATTACTAATGCAGCAAAATGCATATGGATGTCAGTGACTGAGTTCTTCTCTACCCTGTGTATCCCACTCCCTCCTTTCCTACCCTCGCTATTTGGCCATGGACATTTTCAGTGTCCCCAGACCCCTGTTCTGTAAGTCACAGTGCAATCATGTTTGCATACCTTGGAAGGGGGAGTGTATGGTGCAAAAAGTTGAAACTTAATGATATTTACATCTGTTGACCAAAAAAACTTGTGGCTGAAATTTGGAAATAATAATGTTATTTAACTTTTGTCACTGAGACCAAATAATTGAAGTAAACACAATATACTCCATATAAAATGTTGGGATGTATTATATTGTATTGTGTTTACTGATAATTCAAGAATTAATTTCTGTTCATTCAACCATTGGATATAGAACTTGTCCAAAACATATTGTTCTATAGATTACATGTACAACATGTCATAAGATTAAATCAACAGAGACATTACCTGTAGCCATATACATATTAGCTCTACATATTAGTCTTCAAAGCAGATATACTTGTAAATCTAAAACTTATATAGAATCAATCATTGGTCAGGATCTACAGTAAGTTAGATGAAAATCAACTGACTGTAAAATTTGATTCCAATTGTCTGTTTTTTAATACTTCTTTGAAAAACATGTCAACAATACAACAAATATAACAACTCTGATAATGAAATGGATAAAATTGATATAAAAATACCTCTAAATAGATGCATATCTCTTAAAATTTCATTTAGACACCATAACTGATCAATAAATATAATGATATGTAGAACATAATATCGTGTACTACGATTAACTGCAATTTTTGTTGCGATTTAAACATTCAATTAAATATAAAATCAATGCAATGGTAGGAAATTATTAAGAACTGTTTTAAATTTCTTAACATTACTTGATAGATTCTTTGAGAGGGAAGCTTGTTATACACCTTGATACCAAAATGATGTGGTTCCTTCTGACGAATCATTAAATGTGATGATGTTTGCAAAATACAAGTTATTCCTAGTTTTGAGATTATGTAGTTGAGAATTTTCCATAAATAAACTTTTGTTGTTAACTAAAACAGGGCTAAAGCAAATATATACTGAGATGTTAAAAGTAAAAAACTTCTCTACAACAGTCCCTTGTTCTGGCTGCCATTATAATATATATATATACACAGTGGCGCAAAAAGAACACATTTTTTTCAAATAATTGTAACTTATTTATTTTCAATATAAAAAAATTATATTAACACCAAAACAATCTGTAATAAATGCAGTTTTGATTACTTACATTGATTACTCAATTACGAAAAATTATATCGAAAAGATGGCGTCCTTCTTGTCGTACACACGTCCGGAGCCTCTCCTCAAAGTTCTGCATCACATTTACTAACATTTCTTGTGGCACAGTTGCAATTTCTTTGCGACTGGAAACTTTCAGATTGTCGACTGTACGAGGTTTTCGAATGTAGACTTTTGATTTGAGGTAACCCCAAAGAAAGAAATCGCAGGCAGATTCAAAAACATGCATTCTTTTTGCGCCACCCTGTATATATATATATATATATATATATATAGATATCTTTACTTCAGTCTAGGATATAAACGTTTTAAGCTCTTTTTGTTAACATACATTTTTTATCTGCTTGGTCTATGACTGCTGTAGTGTCAGAGCTGATACTGACACATGCTGAATTGAGGATCTCTGGTTGCATTCCTTGCCATTTTGGAGAACACAGCAAGCGGCCTTCATAACTGTACAGATTCAAGCTCAACTTCTCCACCAGTAAGAAATGCCTGTTCCAAAAATAGATAAGACAATTGGGAACAATGAGAAAGACAATGAAAAGTGTAACTAACTATGAAAAAGAGTTTTTCTTGAGAAGGTAACAGTTACACAGCCAGTAGAGAAATTCCTTATTCTCTGTGGACACCAAAAGGCATTAGCTCATATTCACAAGAGACACTATCCAGAGCCAGATGAACTGGATCCACATTCCCACAAGATGTTTCTTTTTAACTTTAATAGTGTTCTTCTATATCCATGCAACATCAGAAACTAACCTTTCAGCTAGAAGGACCATGCAAACAGAACCTTCACGCAGGTCAAATATGACAGGAGTGTTCCAGTTCTTTGTAGTGTATATGTGGCACTGTGATGAAGTGACCGCCACCAGATGACTGTAGCCCAGTGACACCTTAATAACGCGGTCAGGAAACTCCAGTTTCTCCCATGCATCATTGCTTACATTCCGTATGCTGATACTCTTGCGAGCGGTAACCGTCAGTTCATAATTCCTCCATTCCAATCGTCTGGCCAAACAAATCCCATTATGTTAAACAAACCAAAGACACAAGCCTAATGCCATACTTACAACCAATAAATGTATGATAATATATGTTATAATTATGTGCAAGTTTTCTTCAGAATGTGTCTTTGCATAAATATAATATAGCAACACTGCAATTGCATGAAGTCCAAACAGAAACATTCTAATGTAATATTTCCATATTAAGTGAATATTTTTTGTGGTGCCAGCAGAGGCCCAAAATGAACATGCAAGGAGTGGCTATTAAACAACAAGACTTGGGACTTCCACGATAAGCTCAATATCCCCATGTACAAAATTTAGTCCACTGTATACTAAAAACCCAATATCACTTCTGTGTTGGACATTTTTCTCTTTACCATCCCCTGCAAAGTTATGAGTCCCAATCAGCCCCCTTCCTCGCCAATATTGGAGAGGTTTCACCATGACAGCAAGGAATGCCTAAGCTTAAAACCGACAACTAGTTCATCTAGTGCTGAGATAAGAATGTGTGGACTATATCTCTGTGTCCCCAATGCACTGTTCAAATTGTGTGGTTATGCACAGGAATAACTTTTCTGTGTTGTAGTGAAAGAGATATGCTTGCTATATGGCACAGATCAACTGTGAATATTCTTGATTCAGGGTACCGAACAACTGACTCAAGGAAGTTCAGTGCACCATTACAGTAGTCTAGAATCAGACACAACACCTATGACATTCCAGTAATCTTGCAACAGTATAGGCCTACTTTTTTGTGGGTTATGTAATAATGTCAGTAATGTGAGGTATGCAGTGCTGAATAATATGATGGTTGATGAAGGATGAAATGAGAAAGCTTTGAAAGGAAGTGGTGATTGCTAAATTGAGGTACTATCCCAGAAGGTGTTTGTGAAATGACTGGGAAAACCCTGATAAATCTGTCAGGAGAGCCAGTGTCCTGGTCAAAATTTTAACCAGTTGCCATAGCATACTGTTTAGTTTCAGGAATTCTGAAAGAGAAGCCTTCCTAAGTGGAACATGATCCAAAAGTTGTAGACTAAAGAATGAATAATATGCCAGTAAATGATAAATACATAATGTAAATTGAAATGTTTTTCCTGAACTCTCAGTCTATGGCTTCACTTTCACATTCACAGTATTCATAAAAAATTCCTTTTCAGTTTGTCAGTACCAATGGATTCTACTTATACAAAAATAATACAATAAACTGCTTGGAACCTCTCATGAAAAGAATGCTGGGGTACCATGGAGGGTTCTGGGGTTCTGCTGAGCATGGTTTGGAAATTACTTCCCTAGTATAACTTCTGCCATAATTGCATTTTTTAAAGCAAAATAAAAATTGTAAGTGCTTCTTTCAATTTATGGGTACAAATGTACATACCTTTCAATGATGTGAGCAAAGATAATATGCCCACTGCCACAAGCCCCTGCAACTTGGGTGCCATCACTCGACCAAGCGATGTTGAATATACTGCCAGTGTTCGGTTTCTCCAGAGAATATGACCACTAGGTACATGTAATGAATAATGAGCATTCACCACAGATATATGTATTTTAGCACATAGTAATTATGATTATATATCTAGAATATATATATATATATATATATATACTCAAACCACTGTTCATGTCTTACATTTTATTACACTGTTTCAGCAGCATACAATATACTGTGTTGAGTGACAGGATAATTAAGAACTAGGAGGGATAAGGAAATGGTTACAAATCTTCAGGTTCCACAAAATGCAGAGAATTTCTTGACTAACTGAGCAATTATTACCTTCTCAAGGTAGACCTTGTTCCATGGAGTTAATTAGTTACAGATATGGAAGTTACCATCTTCTATATTGAAACACACTCCAATATTTTCCTGGAAGTACCAACGAACACCACACCACAGAACACCAGGGTTAGAACAGCTGGTCTCATGCACAGATTTGAATGTGGGCTCTCTCAAATACCCAGCAGGCAAGTTAACCACTGCACTGCTACATTCAATATGAAACTACTTGGGCATGTATCTAGCATCAAAATTTCTATATTTTTCTGTTCATACAATTTCAAAACTTGTGATAAAACTTCACATAATATCACAAAAAAGTTCTAGCAACATTTCATGATATCAACTTTCCTTTACATTTTTCCATCTCTACAGACAGGATAAAAGACAATGTAAACTAACAATGACACACTCATTAATCTACTTATGTAAAGAATGTGTACTACAGTAGATTCCCTCTAAATGAATGTTGCCAGACTTAACCTCAAAATCTTCTCCAAATGCCAGGGTTTTTTTTTATTAGTTTTAACAAGGGTAAGTCCCGCACAGAATTTGTAGGCACATGATATCTGCCTTCACACTGAATCTCCCATCCTTACCTGCAATGGTTCATCAGCTACTGTCATATACATTATACATTTTTCTCAGATGCTACATTATAACACTGTACAAAAAATCTCTGACAAGTTGCATATATTTTGAATGATAATACTCATATACACACCAGAAGTTTCATTAAAAATCTGTCAATGCTACATATTTGTATTATTCAAAAAGTCATTAACTGAAATTTTAACAAAGTTGCATTTAGTAGTCCTTAAAACTCTACTTTTACTGATGTAATGATTTCTTTAATTGGTAAAATATGTGTTAAATGTTTGTATTTACAAAGCAATGTTTCAACTTGTATGTTAACTGCAATACAAAAGTATAATTTTTTGTAAATACTGAAAAGTATTTTACCAAAATTTTCTATAACATAATAACCAACTCGTGGTCTGATACCAAAAACATTTAGAAGTTCTTAAGCTATTCAGAAACTCATTCTTAAAATGAACCAAAGTAAACCAAAATGAAAACAACTCAACAAAATTAGGTGCCACTGCAATCTGTCCCATAATTTGGGTGCCAATTCTTGCATATAAATTAGTTACTAACCCCTGTTTTGTCACACAGTCTTAATGTGTTATAGGAACCAACAGCAAATAGGTCTCCACTTGGAGACCAGGAAACAGATGTAACTGGGTAATCATGTGGCTGACTGCAGTACAACTGCCTCCCATATACATCCCACACCTGTAATAACAGAAATGTATGAGGTCTGAGGTTGTCAGAAGAACAGAAATTACGAAGAACGTGTCCTTCTAGTTCTGGTACTAGGCCGTTGCATGGGTGGTTGACAGTCTTACGGAGAAACTTGCTTCCATCTTCAGGGTGTAAGGGTACTCTTGTTTAATTACCCTGAAGATGAAGGTACCAGGTTCATCCAAAACAAACACTTCTAGCTTTACAAAGTTTATGGGTAAATTAAAGTCAGACAAAAAATGAGGTGGCACTCTGTACAGTAGCTCAGCTCTATTTAATGTATTTGTCTGAAACTGAACTGCAAATTCTGCAGTTAATAAATGCATGGTGAAAAAATACTATTTCTTAATCACTAAATCAACAGGGGAATCATGTGGGGTAATCAAAGACTCTGTTTTGTTCAGATGCAAAAGTCTTTTGCTTTAATTAAAGAATATATATACTGTAGGTCTTTAAAAATTAAATGCCCAGTAGAATGTTTGGGCCTTCAGATACATTTAGACTTTTTTTTAAACAGTACGTGGCAGCAATGCTGCTGTAAACTAGTTCTAGGAATCATCAAATCATCAATGAATACAGAGCAACATACTGAGAATTTACTGACTAGTGGCGCAAATATTCACTTCTCAAAGAGGAAAATGTTCCACCGAATTAATCAGTTAGTTAGTCAATTGATTTAATTGGACTGCTTCTGAAGAATTCATACCTGAGATAGCACAGTCCTACTATAGGATAAAAGTGGCAGCCAATATGAGTGACCTAAAGCTTAACCAGGTCAAAATTCTAACTTTGTCAGAGTGAGGATTTGGGAAGGCACATTTTCTGCCCGCAGATAATATGAAAACTTAAGATGTGATACCTCCAATACAGTAAGCCAGTGCATTGTACTTATATGATTACAGTACTTCATTAAAAATTAAAATTATGCCTTTCTAACTAAAACCATAAAATGCAAAATTTCTGATGAAATAACTTACTCTATATCGACAATCCTCGCCTCCCGATATGATAAGATTGTTACTTGGATTCCATGCCACTTTCAAAATAATGCCATCGTGTGCCTTCCACTGAAAGAAGAAATGCCTCTTTTTAAATAAGAATGATACACCACACACACAAAATTCAAACCAAAATGCTTGCTGACTGAGTCACAGAACTCATGAAGATGATTACTGTGTTGGGGAAGGAACTCTGTCATTATCAAACTTCTACATCCATCAGCACATTCCAAACTACCCTCCACTGGACTTTATCCTGAGCCAGTTCAACGCACTTTCACATCCTGGGAACCAGTTTTCCTGATATCCCCTTTCAATGTTAATCTAATATTATCTGATGTGGTCTTATGTCACAAGGATTTAGAAGTAAAATTATGAATACATTTACTGGTCTCCCTCATGATTACAACACACCCAGTCCACCGCATTGATCTTTACTTAATCACGCTACAAAAGACCTCTCTGGAAATAATACTAGTCTTACTCTATTATGCCAAACTGTTTGCAGCTTTTCATATATTAAAAATAACGTAATGAACCTTATTTGGTTTGCTGTTTGGTGTCAGATGTTTGATGACCAACATTTTCCCTGAAGTGTGTAAAACCTGATTGGAGTCAGGTCCCCATGCAGCACTGTAGATTGGTATATCCAACTGCACAACAGTTGAGCGTAACATTCCACTTCGAGACCAGATTTTGAGTTGGCCATCTTCACCAGCTGATGTAAAAATAAAACTGAATTAACCTTCACCATACCAAATATAAGACCCCATATATATATAATTTTTTTAGTTTGTGTAAAGAGCTCTTTTCTTAAATTTCACAAGATTTTTTTTTTGTGTACTACGTGCTCAATTCTTTTACCATGTGTGATCGTGGTTAAGTTAATAAAATGCAACTGTTTATGAAAGAAAATTACTCGAAACTACATCAAGGCAATTAAGCATGGTTTGGCATGAACAGGAAAGGTTCAGCAGAAACTACTACATATTTACTTTGGCAATCAACATCTAGGGGTAGCATGCTGCCTTTAAGTACCCAAGTTTGCGGGTTCAAACCCGGCCGAAGCCGTCAGCCTCAGCACGCCTTCCTTCAGAAGGGAAGTAAAGCTGTGGGTCCCATGTCGCAAATTTGCGGCATGTAAAAGATCCCTGAATTGACGTGGAAGTCGCAATTTCAGGCAAAATTATCGGCCAATTGTCGCCCACACAGTTCCACCTTTCGCTACTAGGATCTCTCGCGTCATTGTGCAGGTACCTGGCGGTGAAAGTGGGAACATCCAAACAGGCAGGGGGGGGATTGGGTGAGTACAATAAGCCTTCTAGGCTGCAGTACATCTGTGGCATTAGCTATGGGCCCTACTGATGAAGAAGAAGCACACATAGTCTTGTCATTTAATAGCCACACTCTGTAGTCAAAAACCTCACATTCATCACCATTCACATCCAGTTTGATATCCAAGAAACCTGATATATGTAAGAAATAAGACGAACTAATTGCGATCTACAGCCAGTGTTGAGTTCAAGTATGAGACAGCATCCTACACATTAAGAGCAGTAGTGTTGAATTCACAGGTGGCCCTTTCCCAGAAGTCAAATCACGCATTATTGCCATGACAAACAGAGGTTAAGAAGGTTGAGTAGAGTACAGTTGGAGGCACTAGCCACAGCTCTGTTATTTATAAGGAATATTGGTTAAGAACATCTGTAACCACAATGATGTAATGTTGTAAGCAGATGTGTACTGCAGGCAACTTACCAGTAAGTAATCCGGCACCATCATAACTCCAACATCCAGTTAGAGCAGCTCCTTGGTGTGCATCAACACTTTTCTCAATTCTGCCATTCTTATTGATGAGATGGAACTTCCCTTAATGATACAACATATAGCGATACTTGACATTCTGACAAAGAAACCATTAAAGAAAAGAAGCAATCCTTTTTCTTGCTCTAGGAATAATAAACATACCTCTTCCATAACTCTTCAGTTATACCTGCATACATTCATATACTTGGTTCTATTACATCCAACATTTGTCACTATATTTGGCTTAATAAGGTACAAAATTAACAACACATACTTGGTTTTCAAATGAGCCCACTTACCAGAGAACAACTCAAAGCAAAAGAAGTAGCCTCAAAGGTTTGTGAAATTCATACCAATTCAGATATTATTTATTTAAGGAAACCTTTGATGTATGTAAAGATTGTAAGGGCATTATTTAATGACACTATCAACTGCTAAGATTTCATAAAATCAATAACATATTGGCAGTCAGTAGAGTGGCATGCCACAGATTAACCTATGGCAAATACTCACATCAGCTACAATGTAATGCCATGTCAACTGGTCAATAGTTAGTCACCATCTTCAAGCAATTGGCTGCTTGATCCTGAAGAGGGCGGCACTAGGCTCCAAAATGCTGGCAGCTGTTTACCAGTTTACAAGGCATAACAACCCAACTGACATGTAAATTCATCAACCCTATTGTAAGGTACATCACACCCCACAACCTCTGATTACTTCTTGTTGTACTGGAATGACATGGTACTTTCCAAACAAAACCAACTGGGAATATATACATGATATATGCATGAAGACAGTGTGAAGGACAAGGTAACTACAGGTTGCAGAACACTGAGTGCCAGTGACCTGAAGAAGGTGTGGAGGAAGCTGTGCCCAAATATTTCAGTTTTCCCCAGAGCTTTACTGCTCCCAAGATGTTTTGTAGCACGTAATTGAATAAGGTGCATTACAATATTTAATCAACTGTTCTCTGGTGGTGTATGAAATTAACAGAGTCTTGATTATGTGAAGCAATGGCCTGTTACAATTTACAAAAGGATCAAGCATTGTCAACACAAAAACTGCGCAATTAAAAAACATCTGTACCTATTTGAAGTATGTAGAACGATGGTCTGTTTACATACCATCAGCAGCAGTTACTAAAAGGAGGTCCTGTCCTTGCTTCTTGCCTGCTACTTGACCCCTGGGAAACCAATGTAAATCAGTTGGATATAATTCATTTGGCATATCGGCTACTTTCACAGTTTCCTTCGTTACCAGATTCCATTTTAAAATAGCATGGTCATCCCTAAAATATAAAATGTAAACGCCTAGTAAATAAATATTAAGTTGGAAAGGCATACCTCAAGCAAGAAGTAAAAAAGCGTATTAAATACAATTTTCGACTTCTAAAACTCTATATGTAATAGAAATAACGAACCCACAAGAATAAACCTCTTCAGTACTGTTCCAACCCACACAACCTACGAAATCTGAATGCTTAGGCTCCTTTAAAAGAGAAATTTTAAACCTCATACTTTCCGAACGTCAGAACACGTATGAAAACAACTCCAAGAATGTTAATTTGTGTACGCGCTTGCTCGGAGTAGTCAACTGTTGCCAACTATACCTATGTAACGTTAAGAGGCAGTTAACGTTATCTTCGGCTTAACGAAGCTGTTAGAAACCTAAATGCGAATCATTTAAATCTATAAGTCACAATATGGGATGGCATATTGATTACAGTAATAGTAACAACAAATATTGATTGTCCATCAGGTTCTCAAAGTGCAAGGCTAAGGACATAACTCTTCGAGTTTGGTTATCGTGATGGCTGACGCTAACGTGAGAGTAGAGATGTGAGGTTATATTGTTCGTACATTGTCGGGAATATTAATTTGGAAATTAGCGATGGATTCGAAATATAACTTAATGGGAGGAAAGATGTTTCCAAAGTTTTCCGTGAACAAATCTACAACTGTTGTAAACTTCAATAACAGTCCGAAGAAACCAAGGCTTGATCAAGGACCGAGTAAAGTCACGCAGCTTGGACCGGGAACATTACTTCAACAAAGAAAATCCCTTCCTGTGTACGGTGTTCGAAACAGGCATGTTAAGTTTGTAGCGTTTATAGTGGTTTATAGACTCACTGAGGTTAGTTAACAAGTCAGATAACTGATTAGTTGTGGGCTTGTTGAACGGGGTTAAGTTGCCGGTACAGCCGGGAATGGATCCCATCCGTCCGCGTTTTTCCTAGCTGTTAAAAGGTCCGGAGGGTGAAGCTAATTACTTTTCTCAATAACACTGAAGTTTCTGTATTTTTTGGTGATAAATTCGGTACCAAATAGGTTTGTCGAACGTTGTATTGGTATAATGAACGTATAATAAATGATTGATTGAAGAATTCGTAAAGCATTGTCCAAACCCCCTTGTGTATATTCATGTCGGGGGTGCATAATAAGAGACAGACTTGCGGTGTGATTGTTGTTTATTTTATGACACTTCTTCGATTTTCTAGGTTATGCAGCGTCGAATGTAAGATATTTTATAATCAGAGAATTGGAAGGAACAGTTGTGTGTTTTGTGGTTACTTGTATGTGTCGTTTATTTAACTTAAGAGAGGCACGTTGATTTCTGTTATTTGTTGGAAAATGTTAATATATTGGGTGAAAACACGAATACCATAAGTATAAAAAAAACTTTGTTAGTCACTAGTAAGGAGGTTGGTCTGGAAGTTGCTTTCTATTACAGGAGAGAGACAGTGTGGCAATGCACCCATGATTTGCTTTCTTATTCAGGGTAGACACTGTGGTAATATACCCATGGGTTGCTTTCTTTGCAGACTTATCCCAGAGATTCAGAAACATCCAACAGTAATCATTATTGGAGAGACTGGCAGTGGTAAAACAACACAAATTCCGCAGTTCATATATGAAGTACGGCTCAACAGGGATGGAATTATTGGTGTTACTCAGGTGAGCATTCATGCTTTTTGAAAAGTAAACACATTCCGATACGTACATACATATGTATAGACATACATTCCATGGATCCTTAAGTATGTCATGAAGACAGTAGGATGTGGAACAAGTCATTAATACACAAGTATGCACAATTTTTACAGTGTACAATACTACAAGCATTTCACAAAATGGTATTGTGCACTCTGATCAACAAAAATCAAGCGGCCTGATATTTCGTACGAAATATCAGACTGCGTGATTTTTGTTGAACAGAGGGTACATCTTGTGTACACATCAAAAATTCGTCTACAGAGTAAAGGGAGTGTGTATTTAATTGTCTTCTTAAGGCTGCTTTAAATTTTTTCTTGTCATTCTTGACAATTGTCACACTAGGTGGTAAACTATTGAAAATCTTGTTGCCAGCATAAAATACGATTTTTTGAAAACATTATTGGTTGTGATATAGAATTTATTCTCAGGGGAAGGTCAAAATAGAAATATTTTGAATAATAGAGGCCCTAGAATTGATTCTTGTGGAACTCCATGTTTCAGAGTACCCCAGTCAAGGAAAAAAAGTTTTGTTTTATTAGGTGATTTTATTTCAAATTTCTGTCTTTTGTTAGTTAAATAGGACCTGAACCAGTCGTCAAATATTCCTTGAATTCCATAAAAGTGTAATTTGGCTAACAAAATTTTATGATGCACAAAATCAAAAGCCTTTTCCCATCACAGAAAATTCTTTCAACATGCATTTTTTGGTTAGTAGATTTTAATAAACTTTCTTTTAGTCTGAAGGCAGCATCTTCAGTTGTTATCCCTTTCCTAAAGCCATACTGTTCTGTACTGAGTGTCTTGTTTTCATATATAGAAAATAACTACTTCATTGCTTGACACCATTTATTGTCTTATGGTCATCATTAATTATGGGCAGAACACAAGCTGAGGGTGTACAAGAGTAGAGTTTTGAGAAAAATATGTGGGCATAAGAGGAAAGAATAATAGGAGGGTGGAGAAAATTGCATGATGAGAAGCTTCCTGATTTATACTGCACACTAGACATTATAAGGGGGATGTATAGGGCATGTGGCACATATGGGGGAGGAGTAGGGCATGTGGCACATATCGGGGAGAAGCATGGCATGTGGGACATGGGGGGGGGGGGGGAAACCCTTCAAACTGGGGTTTTGGGGGGGAAAGGGGGGGGAGGGGGCCCCTTGGGACACCAAAAAAAATT
>Ga0123357_10006224_pt1 | contig 14492 bp, 8 predicted proteins | sample TergutEmb28metaG_FD_89873 | JGI IMG/M metagenome (GOLD analysis project Ga0123357, IMG submission 89873) | Embiratermes neotenicus P4 segment gut microbial communities from Petit-Saut dam, French Guiana - Emb289 P4 | ecosystem: Host-associated > Arthropoda: Insects > Digestive system > Gut ...
ACAGTGTTTATATATATATATATATATATATATATATATATATATATATAGGGATCTTATTTCCTCCAACTTATTGACAGGCATTCATACGGTCCACTCTGGAGGGTCATGGCGGGGATGTTCGTGTTGCACCACTAGGACCATCTCTTCACTAAATCTTATCCTTCAATGTGTCTTCCTTCTACTTCAGTCCTTGGTTAATACGGCATATCTAGAACTGTGAGGAAGTTCGCGATATCTTTGGACCTACTTGTCATCTGGTATATTTTCCATTTTTATCTTCTCATGAAGTCCATTAGGTCTTGCTGTGTCAAGAAACAGAGGAGGTTCATCCGAAAAGTCACATCGCGCCAGCACCCACAACACCGCGCGATGGCGCTGCGGGGGCCATAGGCGGAACTAGGGACGTACCAGCCACTCGTCTGGGTTGTTCGCTGCAGATGTACGCAGGATTCTCGCATTGATACTTTTCGTCCGACCCCATGTTGTGGTCACCTCTCCACATTCGGTTAGGCGATGTCCAATGGTGTCCTTGTTACCACAATCTTTGCAGGTGTCAGTGGGAGATATTTTGATCCGGTGAAGCCTGACGTTCGTTGGAATAATGTCGTGTATTACTATATACCATGTCGCTGTGTCTAATCCGGATACTGGTGATGCCTGTAAATTCTTCCAAATCGTTACCAGTCTGCATTTGGCCATAACTTTGTAATTCTCATCTCCTGGTGCATGTTGTCCGTACTAATGAGCGCCTTTAAAGTTGTGCATAGGGGTTTCTTGTATGGTTTTGCCGTTTTTGTATTATCAGGGCTCCGGATGAATGCAACATCAGCAACGTATTCGCGTAAATATCCTAGTATTGCCGGTATCAGGTCGAGGTAGTGATGGTTGCCAGCTCCGGATTGAACGTTCCACTTCATCAACCAGGCAGCAGTAAAAGGTCCTTCGTGCCTGCCCTGCGCTTGTAGACGATATATGAAAAGGGCCCTACTCTTCGCCCAGATATTTACAAGGTCCCATCCCCGACATCCCTCCCGCTTTGGAGCATGTAGAGGGTAACTCTGAATATCTCACCACGCTAGCTGAACCAGGAAATTGCGGTGTTCAGTTGTCTCATTCTGTCTGTTATGATCGGGAATATTTGTGCAGCATACCAAATCCCGCCCAGCAGGTAGACGTGTACAAATCTAATTCTCCTATTTAGGCTTCAATCCCTGTAATATGCGTCCTGAGCTGTTGGACACACTAGCGATTTATCATTGTACCAGGTTCCTTTATTAGCTGCATTTACCCTGTCTGTAAAGTGAAACCCCAAGACCTTTAATCCGTTATGGTAAGGAAAGTCCATTCTTTTGCTCGATGTATCCCAACCACCTATAACTATAGCCCGGGACTTAGGCATGTTGATTTTTGCACCTGTGGCTTCTTCATATGTGCGAAGCGCTTCTTCGAGATTTTGCACATCGGCCGGTGGTGTCAGAAAGACAGTGACATCATCCGCATATGCAACCGCAACGATTCTTGTCCTCCCCCGTCCAATCTTGATGCCTGTAAGAATTTCCTCTAGCTTGTGCATTAAGGGGTTACACCATATGGCAAATGATTGCATACTGAGGGGGCATCCCTGCCTTATCGAGCTGTGGATCGGAAATAGGCTTGATCGGAAGCCGTTTATCTGCACTTCCGATGATGCATTCCTGAACAATCCCATGACGAGTTCCAGGAACGGGTTCCCAAATCCGTGGGCTCCTAGAATTTCCTTCAGAGAGTCGTGTGAATTTTTGTCAAATGCGGCATTAAAATCGATTGAAACTGCGCATAAAAATTTCTTCGTCACTTCGGCATATGAAATGACCTCCCTCACTACCGCCACTGCTTCAAACACTGAGCTTCCTTGGATGCCACAGTGCTGGTTTCGATGCATTTTAACCGGTACTGTTGGCTTGATACTGTTTGAAATTATGCGCGCTAAGATCTTATAATCCCCATTTAGTAGTGTTGGTGGTCTGTAGTCCTCTATCTTCTAGGGTTATGTCTTCTTTGGTAGCCAAACAACATGCCCCTGCTTCTGCTGTGCCATAATTGATCCATTTGTGAACATACAGTTTCTTATTTGTAATGACTCTGTTTTATCACATCCCATACTGATGTATAGAACTCAATGCATATTCCATCAATTCCTGCAGCCTTGGTGGTTTGCCCTTAGATATCGCATTCCACGGTTCTTTTAGAGTTATTGGGTCTGTGAGGGACATGTTCACCTCGAGCGTTGCAGATCGCAATCCGCACCTTGTTAAACGCCTCACACCTTGTTCATTTATCGCTATGGGTTTGAATTTCTTATAAAAGTGCATCGATAATGCCTTCAATGCCGATATGGAGGATTTCTGAATCTCATTATTGTGATCGACTGTTTGTTCAATTAGGCGATTTGCTTGTCGTTTCCGGGTTTTTATGAGGTGGTCAGGGAGGGGGTTCTCTCGCTAACCTGTCCTCTTCAGATGTGTCTATCAATAATCTTTGGCGAAAGGGGCCTTTCAACCTTATAATTTTTGCCTTCATTTTGATCAACTTTGCTGCATGCAGTCCCGGTTCTTGCAGTACCTCATATAGTGCTGTGTAATAAAGGTCTTCCGTCTTGAATCGATCGGAGTTCCTTTCTGCACCTTCTCGGATGAACAGGGACTTAATTCTCTGCTTCACATAATAAGCCCAACATTGTATTATGTCAGGATAATGCCGTATATGGTTCGTCCACTCTGTCCAGCTATCTTTAATTCTCGATCGGAATGACATGTCATTCAGGAATGAGGTATTCAGTAAATGCGGCAGCTATGGTCTCCACGCCTTGTTTGTTTCGCCACAGATCTTCGGTCACATAGATTCTATCAGGGCGCGCTGCCAGAGTAGGCGAGTAGTGTGTGAATGCCTGTGGGTTTAGAGCTACATCCCAAGCATCACTCAGCCGAAGGTCATGGATCAGACTTTCTAGCACTCGCCTGCTATTGCGGTTTCCAGTACAATCACTGTTTCATAGAACACAGTTGAAGTCTCCCGCCATTATCAGCTCAGTTGGAACATGGGGTAACAGATCTATTACTTCTGTATTGAAGAACACTTCCCTCTCAGACCTGTTTGCGGTGCCTGATGGAGCATATATGTTCACTATGCAAGTGTTCCCATAGTGTGCAACTAGCCCCCACCCTATTGGTAGGCGTTCAATTCTGTGCCGTTGTAGGTTCAACTTAGATAAGGTGGCCGTGCCGCGCCCTAATGTACCTGTATTAATAGTGGATTTATATCCCTTGATTACTAGTTAGTTCCCATTAGTTACTTCCTGTAACAATGTTATGTCTACATCATGTCTTTGTAAGAATTCTTCGAGCATTTGGAGTCTGCGGTGGGACTCAATCACATTAATATTCAGCGGCATTATTCTGTAGGTGGAAAGGTAGGGAAGGAGGAGGGGCAGGTCTTCGCATTTGATTACTTGTTTGTGTTTTTAATCCTTAGTTTACTACTATTCCGGATACTCGATGCAGGTTCGTCACGTTCCGTCTTTAATTGTTTGACCGTATCGCATTAGTCGGAGGAGCTGTCATACTCGCTTCGTCTTTTTGAGTGTCCCCGTCACTAACGTTGTCAATTGATTGACGTCTTCCCAATATAGTCATCTTACTGTCCGGGTCATTGGTGTAAGTTCCCAGTACTTCCATCTCGCCATCTGTCCGGTCTTCATATGTTGATGTTAGCTCTATATTGGGAGGTGGATTGTTTGTACTTTCACCCTAAGTGTTGTGTACAGATGTGATGCCACTTCCTTCTTCTGTCTCTTCCATGTCCATTGGGTGAGAGTCTGGGCCCAAATTACTTAGCCACATATAGGATGTATTCATGTCCTTGTTACCATCCGCTCCCTGTATGCCCTGGGGATGGACGCGTCGATTCAGTACGGAGGCACTGCCGAGTGGTCTAATGGGGCTCTCGGACCATGTCGATTTCCGGTCATTAGTCAGGGGATCCAGGCGTTTCTTGCGGGGAGAGTCAATTTGCTGGAGACCTGTCTCGTTGCATCGATAGCAAATTGGAGGTTGACCATGTATGATATGAGAGCATCATTGCCCGCAATGGTAATATGGGACGGCAAGTGTCGTTTTAGCTTAATCTCAGCAATCCGGTTACCGTTATACGCCTTATATCTATATGGTGCCGCCCACAACTCGTCCCTTATGCTAATGATTTCGCTATATTTTGAGAGACATTCTTTTATCGTGAGCTCCTTCACCTCCGGTGGTAACCCTGCTATCCTGATCTTCTTAGTGCCCTTATCCGCTAATTCTATGCATACACGTGATAACTCTCCATTATCATCTGTATTCAATTAGCCCGTTTATGTCCTGCATAACCTCCTTCACTCGGTCCTCGTATGTAAATTTTATGTATGCACGCCTTCTGGGACCGTCCACCTGAATCATTCGTGTATCATCTTCCACCAGTCGCAAGTGTTCATGAATCCATTCATGAATATTGAATGCTGAGATCCGGGGGTTTCTGGGGTCGAAAATGCACACAATAGTATTCAGCCTGTCGCACATGTTGACAACTAGCCCTTCAGTCCATTCTCCTCTATTCGCTGAATCAACACTCAATACAGTTACAATTCACTCGATACGCACCACTTAACTCTCACAACGCAACCACACCGAACTACTGCTCAACGCAGACTGGATTCGAACCCACGCCCACAGAAGTGGGCTGCGACCGGAACGCAGCGCCTTATACCGCTCGGCCATCCTGACATGCTTTAACAGGAGTTTTTATCATACAAATACATGGTTTGTTGGTTTGTTTTATCTTTCTTTGTTACAGAACTACCCAGTTAATTAATTAATTAGTTCTTTAGTTATAAACGAATGGTTCGTGCAAAATTAAAGAATTCTGCTTTGCATTTTAAATGTGCCCTAATCGAATATCCACCAAGAAGTCCATTACGTGAATAAGGCTTTTATCTGAGCCCCTCTAGAAATACGCCAGGATCATACATAAAATTAAGCCATGACGACTGTCTTCCAATTAATTTTAAATTTACAATTCAATCATCATCTAGTTATTGGACCCTACTTTATAGTCTCAATTACCGGCAGTTACATTAGAAAACGTAAAATATCGATAAAAATACGGGTACTTTGCAGTGATTAAAATCTAATTTTTATGAAAGATTACATATTTTTTGTTTCTGTACTTATCGATAAAATTTATTAAACCCTTCTCGGCACTTCAGCAACGAAGAAGTTAAAAAATATGCCTTTCAACTCCTTCTTTTCTGTCCGTATCTATGGTTTTTATTCTATTCGAAAACTGCTAAAGGAACTTTCGTGTAATTTTCTTGCTAAATATCGGCACATTCGAATTATCTTGGAGTCGAAAAAAGTAACGGACACTACATGAATTGTATAAGCATTTCTTTGCGCCTGTCGAAAGAAATTTACAGAACATTTGTAAGGGAGCAAAGATTAATTTGAATAAAGCTGAATAACAACTTAAAAATCTGTTACGTTATACACGCATTTCCCAAGCTGTTGACTCTTATATTAAGGAAAGCGCATCGATACATCAGTTGAACTCATCGAAAACTACAAGCATCTTATTTCTACAAATCGAAGTTTTTAACTACCTATTTTAACAATCATAACTTTAGCAAAGCACGACAATAAGAACCCTGATGATAGTTTTTTAACCCGAAACTTGTAGGAGCATTTTAATGTAAATTATGATGTAAGTTTTAACATTTCTAGAACAATCTAATTGTGCACTCAGTTGGATAAGTACAGACGTGATAATGTACACATATAGTTTGAATTTGGCGCTATCATTTGTATATTTGGGACGACTGTTTATTTTAAAATTTCTGTCCCCCAAATGAGATATTTTGTGTTACTGATTTATCGAACTGTAGTATCGACACAGTGCCATTTTCCTTACGGTGACAAGGAAAATGCTAGCAGAACTGTGCATTCGGGTTTGCGTTCCAAGAAGTTTTGTTTGTTTGTTTATTTTAATTTTGAATGAAGTAACACAATGCAAACATGTCCGTTCTAGCGGCGCACTGTATAGCTAAACCAGTGCCTATATACTGTCGCCGTGTGCATGTAGTAATCCTAGCCGTGACAGCTGTGGGCACTGTTCTATCCATCACTCTGCGTTGAAGTGTTTCAGTGGTAACGCTCCACAGCTAACACAGAGTTCCGTTCTGCTACAAAGCACTTCATATTTCACAGTACATATGTATTCATGTTTCCTGTCAGAGGTTTCGCATTGCTTGGGATAGGAGGTGCAATCTGAAAGTTTACGAACTCTCCCAATATAACAAAGTAAGTTTTACTGAACAAATCGTTACGTTATATTTTCGAAATAGCTCCCCACTCAGTTTGTAACCTGGCCTAGCGACATTCCCACTGTTTTTTTTTGTGTGGGGCGTCTTTTGTGATGAAGAAATATAAAGATACTGTTTTTGAATTGGGGTAGTTTAATGAAAATTGCTGTGCTTACCGAACAACTTCTTATAGAATGACACGATCTACTTTGGCTCGAGAGCTACATTAGACCTTTGACTACACACTGCAACAACTCTAGAGTCTTGTCTCTAATTATATTTTATATTTATGGCTACGTACCATAACTTTTTTACAATGTTTACAATACAAAAAATTCACATAATTTATCCACTTATAAACTGATATTAGCAACAGAATTTACTGAAAGTTACTGGTTAAATGGATGTAATATATTTTAATACAAATGGTTTGAAGCTTATTATGTACTCCCGGAAGATGGCATTGTCATCCCCAAATATGAAACATGTTGGAGAGAAGTGATTGTAATGTTATACATTGTAAGTGCACCTAGTTGATTCATTAATTAAAAAATATATATTCAATACAACATGTTTCGGCTTAACATGAAGTCACCATGAGACACATAAGATACAGCAAACATTTTTGTGTAATTTTCTTAATGTTCGTCCCTCAGCAACGCCAATACATAGAGATCAACGCTATAAATAAAGGGGTTTACAACCCTTGTATACATCTAATTACGCAATTACACGTTGAGTGAGATCAGAATATAAGGAGGAGAAGGGGTGACGACACCTCAAACGTACCTGCAAAACAACAGCACACATTTTAAGGACTCTGAATTGAAAAAGTTCTCCCATGGCAGAATAACAAAAAGAAAATCTGTCGTATCTGGAAGTAATATTATTCTATTTTAATCCTAATCGTTGTCAAGCCATTTTCAGCTTTTTTTATCACTTTATTACATTTAAAAATTTTTAAATACTCATTTAGTTTTGTGATATTTTATGATATCTTTGTGAACTCTTCAACCCACCCACACATAAACGGGTAATGTGAAACTGCATTACGCGTCTTACATGATAATTTCATTTGTGTTTCATACTCCTGATGCTAGCTCCACGTAACGCTTAAACATCTTGCATGAAAATCCCCAAATGTAAAATGGTTGTAACTGTCGATTATTGTAAATCTGTGACTCTTCCAATGCTGGAAACATCACTGAAAATAACGAAAGTCCATCCAGTAGCGCCTACGTTGTGATCTGAATCTCCGCAATATCCTTTATCCTTAGTCCACGTAACTGAATTTTCATCCATCAGAACGGGTAGAAGTCAGAAACAAATTTCCTGTGTTTTTGGGCCTTGGCCTATAGGTCCTTCCAAAGAATGAGTTTTCTTTCTGTACGGCTTTCAGGATGCAAAACTTGTAGCAGTCCGCCTCATGTTTCAATCCGAAATTAAATTGTCTTGAAATTTACAGTATCGTATGCCTAGAATATTGCAAACATCGTTCGGTCGTGCGTCGTCCCTCGTCTTGGATGATTTGACGCACTTTTCCCACACTCTGCTCACTCCCACCTGGCGGTAGGCGACCTGAAATTTGAGTACCGTCAAGAGGAACGTGGTCACGTGTAAAATGTAAATGAAGTTCTAAGGCTTGTGTTTTAATCATGGTGTCTTCACAAAAGGACGTTTAAGCATTTCACAAGGATCAGAATCTGTTTTACGGAAGCTGAAACAAATCCTAGTGCAAATTCTGTGATGCTCAATTCCACCACTTAACTGGGCTACAGCGGTCGCAAACATAATTTATAGGTCAACTGACCAAAGAAATGTTTTCTGTTACAACGAAACTCACCACCCTAATTCAAAATTAATTAACTCTGTTTCTTACAGAAGACATCCCATTGTATTTATGAATTTAAATTTTTATAGTTCCATCAAATAAAACCACTTTTTTTATTCCTGAATGACTACATACTTCGATCTAAAACTCCATCAAAAGACCACCATTACAAAACTTCAAAATAAGGTAAAATACACTGCATATTATGCTTGTCGTATGGGATCCCATATGACTTAGAGAAGTTATAAGTACAAAATTTGTACAAAATTATATAAAAATCGTCGTGTTGGTAAAGTCCTGGCCGGTGATTATGTCCAAGTTGTGTATAAAAACATGAAGTGTAGGTACACAAATTGTTAAAATCGTTGGAATAAGAGTTTTTGAGTTATAACTGTCAGCCACGTGACTTAAAACTCATTGAAAAACTTATAATTTATTACACTGTATTTGTAGATAGGCAGTAAATATTTCGATACAAATGTCTTAATATATATTCCATAAATATTAACTATGTTAAGATCGCGGCCTTATCAGGGAATGTCTTATTCTGTAATCAGATGTGTTCCATGGTTCCATGGTGGATATCGTTCTGAAATTAAGGATTTTTTTTAATTGCGATATTATAAATTAAACATACGTTATACGTAACACTGCACGCTCACGAAGTTACGAAATGTACATTAACTGTACACAACAAAATCTAATATCGCAATTCAAATATCTATAATTTCAGAACGTGCCTGAAACAGCCACACATAATTTTCTCGCCTTACCTTGTTCTCAATCCTGAGTTTCTGTCTTATTCTTTGGTATGTCCTTCACGTCTGAATGATCAGTTGTATGAAAGTTGTTACAGTGAACACACGGATAACCTGGAATTTGCAGGAAACGTAGCCGTAAAATGGAAAGAAGGTCTTTTCCTACATCCAAGCGTAAATGGATATCTTAAACATGCACAGATTAAGGAAACTAGTAAATTTGATTCTTTGCTTACATGGTATGTCGAAAATATTATACAAATTAATCCTAAGATTTCTAATGTTTGTGTCTCACTTTACCATCATCATCCAATGTATCAAATGATAGAACCATTGGCACCTCATTTATAACCTTTATTTAAAACTTTGAATGTTCTGTTTCTAAAATTTTATTTTTCTCCACTTCGTTTTTGTCATACTTTCCCATTTTCTTCTTGTATCCAAATCGAAAGAAAGGAAGAATTTTTTTTGTGTATTTTACTGCCTTAACCCTTATCATTTTTAACCATGTATCACCTTCCACATCCCTGGCCTTTTCACCCTTTCTGCCAAAAAGGCCTCAATTATTTCTAAATTCGTTCGTTGAGGTTCTATTTAAAAAAAAAACGCGAAGAATTGATACAACCTGTCTTCTAGGAATAAGATCAGTTTCCTTTAAAACTTTTAAATCGATTATCAACTATCAGAGGTAAAATGAATAGGACTTCTTTACATCCGTAAAAAAGGGAAAACTAATCCCCAACCGAAATATAATTAAAACAGCAAAAAGTTATGGAAGTTTTGTTTATGGTCATTAGACACCTATTTTGAATGTTACAGTGTTTCGGTACAAACATTCTGGTGAATATGTTGCAAGATATGACAAATATCAACATAAAAATGTAACACACTCATATGTATGTATAGGCCTATATAGAATACATTATAATATGTATCATTGCTTGACATTTCCTCAAATGTCATTCTGCTTTCTGCATAGGGGCAATTATTTGTGACAATTCTGGCTGTACTTTCCCCGATTAAGAAAATTTTAAGGTTTCTTACTATAAAAGTAATTTGTTATTAAATTTCATGGATGAATGGTGCTATGAAGCAATAAAAATATTTATATGTGTAATTTAATAACACCAGGGAGATAAAATAAATTAAAATGATGAGGAGGGCATAAAATACACAGTTTGAAAGATAAGAAGAAACGACATTTGAATTCGGAATACCTGAAACTTGGGAGAATTCCATGTACAGGCCATCTTATAATTCAAGAGTAATTTGAATTCCGGGAGGAGAAAAACTAATGAACATCTGAATAAATATGAAATGATAAAGAACCTTATTTTTATATCCTTTTTGACAATGATGGTAGATGTTATTTGTAGCTAAGCATCAGGCACACTAAAATGGCAGTATAATGATTTTAATAAACGAAATTCTAACAACTTAATGTTCCTTGTGTGCAGGGTTTCGTTGTAGTCCAGATCGTTATAACTTGTACTTAGGGAAATGGATAAGTCCTTTAAGTAATCCGAAGTAGCGCAGATGTTGCATAAAGTGACGTCTCATCCCTCAAGGGACGGTAATTTCACGCTTAACAGGATTTTCATGTGTGTATAACATTGTTCCTTGCTTCTGCAAAACGTGAGATAAGGGAAGACGAAAGTTTGGTGTTGCGGAAGGTAATTTATCTGCTCAAAGTTTGACAGCCAGCCTCGTTTGTATTATATTGCTCTGTCCACTGGCTAGGTGGTGGGGTGTAATTAGTGTCGATTGGTTGCTGTGTGGGAAGTAGCAATGGCAGCATTGATCGGGACGCTCGGTGATTGGGCGAAACTTCTCATTGCTGCCAACTGCTATAGGGTAATTAAGGGAATACATATACAGTGTAATATAAGTCCATGTAGCAAGAGTATGGAAACGAAAACTGCACAAAGCAAGCTACACTTCATTTATAACCCCTAAAGCTGCCAACTGTCACGGTATATGCATCGTACATTATGCAAGCTACAGGCTAAAAACACAGCAGAATTCATTAATTCCCTTTCGCTTTAGGCTATGATTGCAGAATTGTGGGAAACCGATTTTTTAAGCAGTCACTTAAAAGATGAAAAATATAAATGGAAAATAATTGAGAACGGAATAAAAAATTGTGACGATGCATGGTTAGTGGATCCATCTACTGCGGTGCTGAAATTTTAAACTTCGATAGCATGTACTGTATATTTACTTACACGTACAGTTTTGTAACCTCTCAATATTTAAGAGCAGAAGAGCTCTAAAAGTATTATATCTGTGCATATAGGAGATTAATATGTTGCGTAATAAGCAAGAAATATTTCTTTCTATTTTAATTGCTTTGAAAGTCTAACAGAAGGTCAGTAAGTATTTATGTACAAACATAACTTACTCCGCTTATGATTTAATCTATACTAAGTCAGATCTCTCGCTATGATACTTTAAAAGCGGGTAGACGTTTCCGAAATTAGATACAAAGTTCACTACAGACTTGTGTCGTAACGCTTAATGTGGAAAATATAAACAATTTATAATACAAGATAAATTTAAGCTTTTAGACAAGCCAGAGCTTAAAATTATGTCATGTCACAACTGAGAAATGATGAGTAAGGGATTTAATCTACAGTAAATGCACATAACTGCTTTCAAAATATCGTTTAACTTTTTAAAACTGGTAGTTGAAGAATAAAAGAACAACTTGATGTCACTTGCTAATTTATTTCACTTCTTATGTGCTCAACATGTTTCGGACATAAGAAGTGAAATAAAATAGCAAATGACTACAAGTTGGTCTTTTATTCTTAAACTATCACAATGATGCACGGTCCAATAAACATAAGATTTTTAAAACTGATTTGTTGCAATACTTGTCACGTGATTAACATCAAAGGAATCTGTGCTTTGCCAATAGATTGTGTCCCAGAATAAACCTTTGTTATCTTCCGAAATAGGACTAATTGGCTGGTTTGTAGTGGATATGGATTTGTTTTATGTGAGGTGCGAACAGACTTGTCAAATATTTTAATAAACCTCAGTCTTGAAAGAGTGCAAGACAGTAGGACTCAAAGTAGAAGTTGTGAAAACTGAACACGAACTTTCATCGCTGGTAAAATTATATTCCACTAATCGACCTTTTATCCACCACTTTCGCACAGAATATACTTTTAGATTTCAATGTAATTTGAAGCTCTTATCTGCATTCTTTAAAAAATTGCTCTTTTTTAAACTTTTTCCCAAAAATTTTAATTTATATTTCTCCCTTCCCCTTCCACTTCCCCTACTCTTCCCCCTACATTTCCCCTTCCCTCCCCCTTCCCCAGCCAAGTCACAGTTATTCAACGTCTTCGAAGTTATTCGCGAGTTTTCGCCTAAAAGCCCTGGTCTTCAAATCCGAACAAATTTTTATGTCTGGAGCGCAATGAGAGAATGCAGTAATTTATAATTTAAAGGTTAATCATATTGTTTTCTACAACATAAAAAATTCCACAAAATATACGAGAGGAAGTTAATTTATTTGCAAAATGAGTAGAAAGGTAGGTAGGTGTTTGGTTGGTATGTGTATTCAAAATCGTCAAATAGCACTTAAGCACCCGATACAGTGAAATTCTTCCAGGTCAACACGTGAATGAAACATTATCCCGTGTGATGGAAAGGCAAGCTGATAGTTATTTGAATTATGATGGAATGCAGAGCATTGAGATTCCTTAAGAAATTTATGACTGATGTTTTAATGACTGCAGGATTATGCCTTCAAGTAAAAAAATTATTTTGTAAGTAAAAATTAAGTTCCTAAATTAAAAATCAATAGTAATTACATATTTTTGTACCATATACTCCAGATTCCACGCCAAGCTAATGATACAGAAACATCTCTTCTGCTGGGAATCGAGCCCCGATTCTTCGGCCATATGGCTGGTAGTCTAGTTGCTATGCCGACTGGTCTGCAGAAGCTGCAATCACAGTGCAGGCTGGAAGTTATTATGGTGTTAGTTGATGGAGCACCTGCAGTTAACTGTTACTCGGAAACATGACCACAGTAATTTATATAGGTGTCTGGAATTTAACGGGGGTTTGTTCCTGAAATTACATAATTCTTATCAAATTTGCTGAATTAACGTAAAGTTCTTAGTCACTGAGGGAGATATGATAGTTCAGCCTGCATAGTGACCAGGGTACGAGTTGTGAGACTCAGGAATCAGGACTCGATTACCGGCAAATGTAATGAGATTTTCTCTCTCCTAAGCCTCCAGACCGAATTTGTGGTCCATCCAGCCTGTTGTTAGTTGTGAACGGGGGGCTGTTCGGCTGGAGGTAAAGTGTCGTGGGCTTTAAATTGACCACTCACTTCCATCTCGAGACGAAGTTACGAATCTGTAGGCTCTTACGCTGTACCTTCTAATTCATAATGTTCTACTTCGTTAGACATAAAGACCATTTCATATTTATCTTTCTTGCTGTGATTGAACCTAAGGCTCACAGCTGGTAACCGCTCCAGCACATCATTCAAGTTGTGGCTGCACCACAAAAACCAGTCCGCTACTGCTGAATACTGAAAAGAGGTTTTGAAGGCATATTGAGGTCGCTGTTGGTGTCGCGCCTGCTCTGGTTCAGGGGAACATAAGCTTGAATAGAGATTAATCTACTCACAATAAATGCCGGTCAAAGCAAGGTGATTTTCACTTGGATTGCATTTGCAAACAATGTAGTGGTTATATTGCACAACACACTAGCATACTGTTATTTGTGTCGAAGTGACGAAGTCCTTGTACTGACACTGATAAATGCACTATATTTGATAATTATTGCACTGTTATATTTATGTGTCGAAGTAGGTAGAAGTTAACTTGCTGGTACTGACACTGATGCTTTGTTCACACGTGACTGATTGTGAAGTAGGGATGCTACCCTAGGTAATTGAAAATTACACTTATATGTATGGTTCTCCTTTGTGAAAACTGCACTTATAAACACAACACTGTTGGGTCTTTAAGGAGGTATACCTTGAGCAATTGACCTGTAGAAAGATGTTAACCAAGGTTTCTTGTTCTCACAGATGCACTGGAATAACTTGAGAATTCACAAAACACTAGTTGGGTGTTTAAGGAGGAATACCTTGAGCAATTGACCTGTAAGAAGGCGTTAACCAAGGTTTCTTGTTCTCACAGATGGACTGGAACAACTTGAGAATTCACAAACACTAGTTGAGTAGAGACCCATTTAAGTGCGAACACTGGGAACGGTGCTTGCAAAATAATGCCCTGGGGAGACAAACAAAACAAAAAAATGAAGGCATTCTGTGCCTAGTTGCACACAAAGGAAATGTGTGGCTGCTGGAGCAGCGTGGACTCGTGCGTACGCGACGGTCGCGGGTTTTAGTCTGACGAATTAAGCATTCGAAGCTTAGCGTCAGTTCTTACACAAAGGAAAATGAGTGCCTAGTAACGCGTTGTGGAAATTTCCTACAGCTATGATTGGCTGTCGATTCCTGCTGACGTAGTTTTAGACTGTTACTAAGGCACGT
>Ga0123357_10006226_pt1 | contig 14491 bp, 9 predicted proteins | sample TergutEmb28metaG_FD_89873 | JGI IMG/M metagenome (GOLD analysis project Ga0123357, IMG submission 89873) | Embiratermes neotenicus P4 segment gut microbial communities from Petit-Saut dam, French Guiana - Emb289 P4 | ecosystem: Host-associated > Arthropoda: Insects > Digestive system > Gut ...
AAAGTGTCAAACCCTCGAATTTTGACTGTCTCAGCAAACTTCAAAACTCCATTAAACTTGACATTGACAAATACGTAACAACTAGAACTCTCCTTTGTATATGCTTACCGCACCTTCTATCCTGTTTTAACCTCTACTTGTCTCTTCCTCACTCTCTGCCCTGTAACCATCCTTCTCTTTGCTATTTAACTGACCCATGTATCTCTTACGAGATGCTTCTGACCACCCTCATTCGGAAACATATGTATTTTTACATTTCAGAAAACGATTTTGGACCTAACCAAATAACTAAATAACTGTTCCCACCAGTTATAAATTGTAACACCAATGAAGATATTGCAACAAAATTTGAACAGGAGTACGTTTGTTGTGTGAGAAGTGAAGATGAATGTGTCTGTAGTCCACTTCAAATTTCGTTGCAATATCCTCATTAGTGGTAAAATTATTAAGAAATGCCGGGTTCGGTAGCGAGTGGTACACACTGTACGAGATTTAAAATATTACAAGAAATTAGAATGCACCTTTATAATGTCAGTTAGAAGCTGTTATTTATATACAACCATCTAATTTTAAATTATTTTAAAAGTAGAAGTACATGGAGAGTAAAACCACGTATATATTCGTGTCTCATCAGCAAAGTGGAGGACAAAATCGTGACATAAAGATAACTGATAAATCCTTTGAAATTGTGACAGTGTTTACATATTTGGGAATAAAACCAATGAACACTTGTTTTGATGGAGTGCATCCTGACGTATGAAATGTTAAAGACAAAAAGTGAGTTGTGGTTGGACAATAGCTGTTTGGTTGTCCTCTGAACTCTGTATATTTACAGAGTTTAGTGGATGACATGTTTTGGCTTGTTCACTTCAAGACATCTTAAGTGCAGCTCACAAGATTACATGAGGGAAGCATGTTATTTTACACGTGTGTAGGAGGTATATAAGCACATGAAGGTGTACAAACGTATTTGAAAATTAAATTCAAGCTGAGAGCTGCCATCTCTTGTTGTCAGTTAACATTTGGTATAGAATACTGATATGGTTGTGCATTGTGAGAGGCTTCTGTTAAATTATAAGATCATGGTTATGGGTTAAACTTGTTATAGATTAAAATTCATAGATGAACCCCATGTCACTGTTGCAAAGTCAGTGTTAATAGAGTGTATGGTATTAATTGAGCTGTGTCTGCGGATATAAACTTACTTGCTTTGTGGTGTAATCTAACGCATTGTAGTCCGGCTTACAAAATGGATAAGTTAATTTGTAACTTCTGAATCAGAAGGTAAAAGGTAAAGATATAGTTCACCCTTTAACAGGCCATATAGTCTAGATGGGGTGTACGGCTATAGATTGACTCTTTCTGTAACCCCAGCACAAGATGGGGGTGGGTCATCAACACCAAGACCCGGCCACTTTACCCCCCAGGAAAGAGACCGTGGTACCCATTGTAGAGGAGGAGGCTATTTTGGCCCCAGGCCTGGTCTGAATGGGTGACAAAAGTCTCACTCCCACTGGGATTTGATCCCCAGACTGTCGAGTCTGTAGCATCTCTATACCGAGTGCACTATCCTGGTCCAAAACTTCTGAAAGTTAGGGCATTTACACCCAAGTGTGAGAGTTATTGCAAGGCCTGTAAGTAACACCAGGTTATTCATTGGGTTGGTAGCAGATCAGTGTGTTTCCCCCCACTTTGGTAAGTAACTGCACATCATATTTTCCACTGGACAAGTGGCAAGGCAGTGCTGTTTCAGAAAGTGACACCCAATTTGAGGTTATTTGGGACATATGAGTGTATGCCTTCGTTGTTACGTAGCTTTAAGACGTTCATATTCTTGTGCGCTAAACTTGAGGATGGTGTGTAGTGAACAAGCTGTAACATCATGTGATTAGCTCTACATTTATAATACAGGAATAAAAGAGTTGTGTCAAACTGATTCCTACTTCCGTAGTGAACGAAAAGTTAATGATTTTAGAAATAACTCTGCAGGTCAAACTTGAGCATTTCTTGCTGCCATTTATTTTAGAAATTTTGTGTACAACAAAATTTCTTAAATATAATGGCAGCAACTGTCCAAAAATTGAAGATTAAAACATCTCTGACATTAAGGAACAAAGGTACATAGGAAGTATATAAGAAGAGAGTGCTGTGGAGAATATTTGTATGTAAAAGGGACGAAGTAACAGAAGGTTGGAGAAAATTGCATAATGAGGAGCTTCTTGATTTGAACTTCACACCAGATGTCGGGATCTTTAAAAAGAATTGTAATGTGGTTGGCGCATGTGGCGTACATGGAGGGGAGAAAAGAAATGCCTGTAGGCTCATGGTTGGAAAATCTGAAGGAAAATGCAGGAATGAATGCCGTTATAATATGAAAGTGAATCTTAAAGTAATAGGATACTCAAATGAGGTCATGAAAAGGTTCATGTGGTTTAAGGTAGGCATTAGTGCCATACAATTCAGGGAATTTGTTGACTGGCATTGCAGTATGTTGCTTCCGTGGGACGGTTTGCTTTGTGAAGTTAATCATTTCACCAAACCTCTCAATGATTGGGAGATAACAGTTGGCCATATCTGGCATCACTTGCCAATGCACTTCTGCTGTTAAAAGATTTTGTGTTCTTCCAGTTGAGTTTCTGTTTTGGGTGAGAACTGAAATTTGTGATTGTAGTGAGAGGCATGAAAAGAAATTTGTTCTTTATTTATTTTCAAGAAGTTTGAGCTGTATGATCAGCTGAATATGGTTGTTTCCAGACCACACATGTTATCACAGTAACAATTGAATTTTGCCTTATGTTTGTCTGAGATGGCCACTGAAGATGCTGTGTGGTTTTTGTATGCTGGGCTGCAGTCACGAGTGGAAGAATGAAATTCATGTAAACATGAACAAATTGGGAAATATACACACAGCATAACAGCTGTGGTGTGCGTGTTTCATTTTGTATAGTTATGTGCAGAACTGTGTAACTTAATGGGAAGAGTGTTTTGGTCATAAAATTTGTGTTTTGTTTCTCTGTGCAACTTAACATACATAACAACACATTTGATCATGGATTCAAAAAGAAAGGCCAGCTAGATTTAGGTGGTGGTAGTGCCCGAGTTATCAGTGTATGTATTAATGAGTTTATATTTATAACTCTGTATTACTAATATTGAATGTGAGATAAGTGTTGCTGCTTGTATTTGACTTTGGTACAGTTCATGAAATTCTTGTTCTTGCAGTAATGTCATATCACAAAGTATTTGCCAACAAATACGATTTAACACAGAAATTACGTAGTCCGCTGGACAAGGTGAGCGGCGTGACTGAACTGTTTGAAAGCCGCCAAAGGACTGCCAGTTCATCGCGGCAGACCATAAGCATGGTGCTTGCTGGTATTCAAACAAAATAAACTGGATGACGCAGGCACAGTGTGTATGTCTAATGTACAGTGTTCATTATTGTCTGATTTTAACCATAAATGGGATATAAGAGTCTGCAGTGTCGGTTTTAATTGAAATGCATTAAGCATTTCTCAGGTTTCCACATGCAGATTAAAAGATGGACAAAGTGGTTGGCAGAGCTGGAAATCAAAGTTTGTTTTGAACAACATTTTACTCGGTAGAGCTGTTTGATATGTTGTTATTGCTGCCCCCCCTCCTCCATTTCTAGCTTGAATAATTGGCTGTCTTAACTCAGGTGCTTGTGAAGTAGTCTTATTTGGGCTTGGTTGTGGTTGCAGGGTACGGGTTTGTCGACTTTGAGACTCCAGCATCAGCCGAGTCTGCAGTTAAAGCACTCCAGGCAAAGGGAGTTCAGGCACAGATGGCGAAAGTGGGTATCACGTTGCTGCGTAGACTGCCCAGTGTACGTTACGTTGCATGATGAACAATACTGCTTGCTGCAGGGAGAGTACAAAACTATACCATTACACTCCATAACCTCATTCTTATCCTTATATAACAGAGAATATTTTTGCAAGGTCTTAACTTACACATGCTTGGAAATAAGTTTGATATATGTACATATCTGTATATAATATGTACATGTAATGGAGTGTCTGGCATGAATACAAACCATTTGGTATGCAAAGACAATAACACACAGTTGCATACATTTGTTTTCACCCTCTAGAAAGAAAATGTAGTCATGTTTATGGAGAGGTGTTAAGAATCTGTGTTTTGTTGTTGCTTCATGCTGTTGAGTTGGTTGCTTTTTAACACATCTAGACCCAGACATACAAAGCTTGTGCAGTCCCTATTGTATGGCTACTTTTGAGAGGCTAGAAGAGCTTCTTAAGTAGAATTATTTGTGCTTGAGCACCTGTTGGTTGGGGGAATGGTGAACAGCAGTATTTCCATTGTGCTCAGAATAACATGCAGCTAGTGGTGACCTGAGTGGCTGTATATAGTGATATAGACAAGAGCTGAAATGTGAGTGGCATCAGAGCATAATGGTTTCAGGCTTGGAACATTAAACGTACTATAACTTTACTTCCTGGCAAGGTACAGGTAAAGTTTTCCCTGTCCACACTATGATGGTGTATAGAGGGAATAGAGGTATATTTCCACCCATTCTTTACCTCAGCACTGATAGGGGTGAGTGGTTAACTTAATGCCCCAGCTGCTTTCGCCCCAGGAAACAGTTCCGTTCGCATTGATAGGAGTGGGCCACAGAACCAGTGTTGTATCCCGAGTGTGATGGTCGAAGTTAGGTATGCCGGTGTTGACCGAGCGGCTGGTTCCTGAGGGAAACTGGTTCGAGGCTCATGCTGGACACTTAAGAATTAATATTCAAGACTCCAACCACACTTTTGAGGAGTAAATAATGCTGGTTTATTGTAGTTTGTTGATCAGAGAATACAATAAAATAACTGATGTAGCGCGTTGGGGTGATAAATGATGCAATGCACTGCTAATTGAATTGTAAGTACCGCTCTTAGGGAGAACAAAGAAAAACTGGTTATTAATCGGACAGAGATTCCTGTAGCAAGTGATGACCCAAAATGACCCCCGAGATATTCCAACCCCTAGCTTAAATAGTGTTGAAGAATGGGTAGCCATTGACGTCATAGGGAGTGGCTCTACCAAGTATAATCATAAGTTTCCAAAAAATACAAGAAAAACAACAACTGTCTACGTGGAACATTTCAATCCACAATCCCCCAGAAAAAATGTTAAAGAGGGAAGCAAAAATATTTTCTCCCCAAGAACGGTTGTGTAGTGGGCGCATGTACATCGTTTCCGGTGGAGGGTGACAAGGTCCACACAGAACGCACCCTGTTTCTTAAACTCTAGCAGGAGAAATTGGTCGCTTGGCGAGATTAACATCGCCAGATGCGACACCAGTGTGAACTCTTGTCCGTATGAGAATTTGGGCTGTGGACTGCCCAGCCAGTAGTGTAGTCAGTATAATGACTGCATTCGTTCAGCTGTATTTTGTTACCAGCATCTGCACAGTAAAATGTAATCACAGGACACAATGCATTAAATATATTAGAAGAGGGTAAAATTTTTTTTGCATGTTTAATGATGTTTGTAATTTGCTTCTGACATTTTTATAGCTTACAAAATCAAATGGCACATGGCCTGTTAATTTCATAAAATACTGTATATTGAGCCTGAAGATACTAGCTTTCACTTTTCAGCTGTGACACTGGAAGCACCATGCTGGGAACACAAGTCCCAGTGATCAACCCTCTCCACAGGAATATGTAACAAACTCTGCTAGTTAAATAAAAAAATCGTTACATATTGTACACTTTGAGAAAATAATTTTAGCAAATAATGCTATGAACCGCAGCTTGTTCGCAGGTTTTGTATGAGCATCGTCTTTTTTGTTGGGCTACTGTGGAAGTATGAATGGAAACATTGGTTGTGGATGAATCTGTTATCAGTTTTACAAGCCTGTGGAAGAATGTGATGCTAAGACCTTGCAAATGTTCCCTCTTGCAAGTTGAATGCAGATATGTAACTTAGGGTTTTTGGAAATTCAGTGATCGTTCCATGTTAAGTGTAATGATTTTAAATAAAAAGTGCTTTTTTGCACTTTAAAATGACATACATGTGCAGTAGGCTTGTAAAGGTAATGTTAGTCTTATATGTCACTTCTCTGTTTACAAACTGGAGTTAGTAGGCCTGTCCTGTTCATTTTCTTCCATACTTTTGTAAAGTTTTGGTCACTGGTGATAAATGGTGTGTGACTGGATGGTTAATATTTTCAGTGTCATGTAAGTGACAACATTCATTCTTTTGTGTTTATATTTAAAAATAGAACCAATTAAAAAAAGTGAAGTGGGAGGCAGAACAAAATAATAATGTCTGCTCGGATGATATATCATTCCTGGCTTTTTAAGTATTTTGCTCTTTAATCTCCCTGAACTGTTTGTCAGGTTTGTTTGTTATCCGGTTTACTCCAGGTAATGTCATTATAATTCCAATTTCCCAGGGCTGGTCCAAACAATATTCATAGTTCCTTCCAGGTGCTGAATTGTGGATCATAGTAGGATAGCTGCTATATTAGAATCTACAAATTTCTTTGGTTGCAAAATTCATGAACAGTAATAACAAACAAAAATTTTATTGATGATGAAATTCAGACAAGATGGTAAGATTGGGAATGTTTGTTGCAGTTAAGTTCACAGTGGTTTGTTGTCCTTTCTGCTGTCTATGAATTTAAAGACTCAGACTTACAAACGTGCAGTTTTATGTGTTGTTCATATGGGTGTGAAGTTTGGTCGGTAATATCAAGCGAGGACATAGGCTGCCAAGTACAATTGACTGGACCCAAGAGGGAGTTTGTAACAGGAGGACAGACTGAGAACGTGGCGAATGATGAGCTTCATAATGTATGCCATTTATCATGTGTAGGGTCTCTGAAGAACAGTTTTAAAGCTTGCATCTCTTTTCTTTTGAGACGTACAATAATGAAGTTTGTTGTGAAATGTTCAGCAATACAGAATTTTTTGTTATAGTTGAAGAATAAAAAACCAACTGGATGTCACTTGTTATATTTACTTTACTTCTTAGATATTCAACATGTTTCGGGCATTAATATGACATCTAGTTGGTTTTTTTATTCGTCAATTATCACAATGATGCACGGTCCAATAAACATAAGAATTTTTTATTTCTTGCTTTGTATGCCAGTATGCTTGCATGTGGCATCAAAATTGTCTTCCATATTCATTTACATTTACTGAGTTCATCAGTATTTAACCATTTAGTGCCATTTCCAACATACATGGAAGAGAACCCCCCCCCCAATTGTGAAATCACATCATTACTTAGTTCCTGGAAATGGGAAATGTGCTAAGCAAACATAACCTGGAGGATTACACATTTAGCAGAGGGCTCTCAGTGCTTAAAGATACTGTGTTTGTATGGAATCCATAGAAATCTCAAGTTCGTGTGCTTAGCTTTTTGCATCAAGCACGTAATGTTTGATATCAGCTTTCAGGGTTTTTCTGTCTGGTGTTTTGAAGTTCTTGCAGTGTTTTGGTAGACATTGCTGTCATGAGAGTGAATGAATCGCCGATCTTGCATAGTGCCACTGATTCATTGACAGCGACACCTGTGACTGCATCTGCTGCAGTGCAATGTATACTAAAACAGAATACTTCAGCACACCACGTAGCTAATGCCAGAGTGACAGCTGTCATGGTAAAGGGTATTGGTCATTATGGTTTGTAACTTGGGCTGACCAAAACCATAATCCAAAATGTGTTAACTTCACCTGGGCAGGCTGCAGTGCTTACAAAATTCACCTGGGACGTGAAATTGAAGACACTGATCCTCTGAAAAGAGGTGGATATATAATTTTCATGTTAAATTGAGTTGATGAAGCTGCAAGAGTTTTTGAGTTAGTAGTGTTCATAGAGGAAGCTATGTTTTAAATTAGTGATCATCTTAACCCTTTGACACCTAACGACCACTATAATGGTCGTACCGCACCGCTAACCTCTACACGTTGCATTTTATGTATTTATTCAACAAATGCAGGTACTGAATATTTTAAACATGGTATATACTCTCCTTTTTTTTCCCCTCTTCAAAATGCAGTTTGTTTCGTAATTCTAACGTATTTGGCTCCTGTTTTATTCACATTTTATATACAGGGTGTGCTAAAATTAAAAAAAAAATAATTCCAGCGCCAAAAGGTTAATTAGCACAGGGCCTGAATCTGGGATGCAGAAGACACACAAAGTTGAGACAAGCAAGTGCATGTGTATGCACGTGTAGCAGGCAGTGAATGAATGCTTTGTTAGCTGGTGAATGTTCCACAACAAACCCAATTATCGTATGTGTGAAAATAAATTCAATGTGAAAACTGTGAAATTATTTTTTTTTCGTTGTTGGTTATTATTATTATCATCATCATCATCATCATCATCATCATCGTCATATTGGACAGGGTGTGTAACACCCATGAGAAAGAAGTGTTTACAAAATGTACGTTTGGTAATCTGAAAGAAAGGGATGTAGGTGCATATGGGAAGATAATATTAAAATGAAACTAAAGGTAACCGGACAGGAGGATATAGACTGGATTAATTTGGATCAAAATGGGGGCCAGTGGCAGGCTGTTGTGAGCAAGGTAATGAACCCTCTGTATCATAAAAAAAGTGGGAGTTTCTTGAGTAGCTGTGAGAGTGATGGTTCATGTTCCATCTAGTCAGCCATCAGACTAGCCAGCCAGTCCATTTGTTGTATTCGTTCTTTGATTTGGTAGCATTAATACTTACTTCATGTATGGAGAACCAAAAATGGGTTGCATGTACAAAAGAAGTGGACTGTATGTTTGAATAAATGAGTAGTGTTGTCACCAGTGCTTTGAAGCTCTGAGGTTTCTGTGCATTTCTCATATATATATATATATATATATATATATATATATACACACAGCTTTATTTCCAACTAACTACACAATACAGTTTTGATGCTTCTGCTTACAAACTGTAGCCAACTTAATATACATGTAGAATATTACTGTTGAATATATTCAATTCACCATTATGGCTGACAAGTTGCATAACATGCTGCATGTGTCCTCGGTTACTGTAACACCCTGATGATGGATTCGGGTCGTAGGTCGGAACACCTAAACTATTTGTTGTGCAGTTAGCTGGAAATAAATTTGTGTGTATTTGAGATTGTAATAAGGGTTTAATCATAGATAATATGAGGAACTGCCGAGTTATGGTATGGCAGGGGTGTGTCCCATTTCATACACAATGAAATTTCTGTTTGCATTGTAATTATTATCAGTTCACATTTCTCCATATTACTGGTACCGTAATTGATTAGTTCATTCAGTAGATTTGTACATAGACTCAAAAGGTAGCCAAAGTGACAGTAGGATGCAGAATAAATCATGAATATACAAATCATACTAAATATTCAAGGCACATGGAATTATTACAGTACAAATACTAATGGTGATATTTTTTGATGGATTGTTTTGGTGAGTACTGTGGCTCACATTATTTGGGCATCATTTGCGTTTATAATCCGTGATATAACAGTATATTAACAGCACTGAGTTACATATGCTGCGTGTTTACTTGTCATTGAAGGCTTGTAGCATTTGATGAGCACAGGCAGTTAAAGTGCAGATTTTGGTTCTGTTCTCCATAACTTTAATGTCTTTACTACTTCAGATCACGTATGACCACACGTTACCAGCCACGATAGAATAGTTCCAGTCACATGAGACCAAGCTAGAATCTCATCTTGGACATTGAATCTGATGATTGAAGTAGCCCGCTTCTCTGAAGCACAGGTCGCTGTTTGTTACTTGACTATACATGGCTAGATTACGTTAGACCAGACCAAGCTGAACTAGGTATGACCACACCAGACTAGACTAGACTAGAATGGACTAGACAGTGCTAGATTACTTTAGACCAGACCTGGCTTCACTTGGCTAAACCACACACTATACCACGCCCCACTAACTAGACCTAGACTAGACTAGACTAGACTACAATAGACTAGATTAGACCTTAGACATTGCTAGATTACCGTAGACCAGACCAGGCTTGACTTGGCTAAACCGCACCAGACTAGACTAGACTACAATACAATAGACTGGACTAGACTAGACATTGCTAGATTTCCTTAGACCAGACCAGACCAGGCTCGACTTAGCTAAACCACACCATACCAGACTAGACAACTACAGTACAGCAGACCAGACTGAACTAGGTTGGAGCAGACCAGACCAGACCAGACCAGACCAGAATAGACTACACTGCACTGCACTACAAGACCTGACCTGACTAGGTCAGACCACACCGCACCAGACAACTACAGTACACCAGACCAGGCTTGATCAACAGCAGGAATTCATATGTAGTGTGGTGGCAGACCCATACTGTAATCTGCACTTTAACTGTATAATACATTTACCCATTTCGCCATTATCTCTTGCTGTAAGACTCATTAAATTTGTACTAATATTGTTGACTCTGTAGTTTTACTGAAACTGTGTGCTACATTTATTTCTGTAAAGTCTGTATGGTAATGTGTCTCTCGTAGTGGGTTATTTGATTGTATGTAGTTTTGAAGTAGGTTTAATTGCTTATAACTGTAATAAGCGTTGATAAAATTAATTAGCGAGCATTTGAATAATTATCATAACAGCTGTATAGAGCTTGTGTGTTACACTTCGTAGAATTTGAAGTAGGCCTTTAGTAGTGTAGTAACAGAAATTCTGTATCTTAATCCCCATTCTGGAAGTGTTCATTGTTTTTATAACGTGTGTGTGGATTGTAAATTATTCATCTGTAAAGGGAAAAGAGATAACTCTGTTATGATTTGGTTTGATACGAGTATTCAGGAGAAATTTGCATTTGGACTGTGTGTGTGTGTGTGTTTTGGGGGTGGGGAGAGCATACATTAGTGTGTTGTGCTTGTGCATACCTGTGCACATGCTTGAGAGAGAGGGCCAGGAGTGTGCCCATGGTTTTTGATCATCATGGACATTGACCCCAAGAAGCATACTAATATATAAGAATATTGATGTATTGCAAATTGACCCATTAATTAACTTTTAACGTAACTGTGAACACTGAAATGTTGCATTTCATATTGGTATTGCAATAGTAATGCTCAGAAGGTGACTGACCACATCCTGGTTGATGCATGTGGAAGGCAAAATTGAACAACTAGCAGTAGTTAATATGCAGATGAAGGTTTTGTGTGGGGTGTTCATACTGTGTACTTACGATCAATGCTGACATTTGAGAGGAATGTATTGCTTCCATTTGGTATCCATGTGAAACCTCTTCAGGCAGTGTGTTCATCTGAAATGTCAGAACAAAGCTGTGCTGTGCACTCTGAAAACCACAAAATCACCATCATTTGAACCACAACACCTACTGTGAAAACCAGAGAACACGTGTAAATTTAGTGTTGTGTTATGTTTTGTTGATCCTAATGTATTTGACGAACTAAATGCAATGGTTTGGATTTCAGCATTGAGATTTTGAATGTCTTTCGTTATGAGTGTTGGAGAAATATGTTGGTATGTGAATATTTAATGTTATACATATTCCATTTAGTTGTCTTACATATTCTGTTTTATTTCCAAGCGCTACACAGTGTTTAGTTTCTGCACTCCTACATGTTTCAACTGTCTCTTGTAGCAATCATTGGGAGCTGTGTCTTTATGATATTATAGCTGTAGTATTAGACATATTATAGCTGTAATATTAGGAGATGTAAGTCCCTGATGAAGGCCATAACAGATGGCCGACATGTAGGAGCGCAGAAACTGAACACTGCGTAGTGGTTGGAAATGAAACGGTATGTATTGGTACAGGAACTTTACCATGTTACGGTTATAATTTGTTAGTAATTTAGTTTATGAGTGTCAGTATGCAATAAGTTCTGTTTGTGTTGATTAGCAACAAGAGCAAGATCCAACGAACTTGTACATTGCCAACTTGCCGCTCAACTTCAAGGAGAATGATGTAGATAATTTGCTGGCGAAGTATGGTCAAGTCATCTCAACGCGCATATTGAGGGATACGGCTGGTCAGAGTAAAGGTGTTGGCTTTGCAAGGTGAGAAGTTGTGTCTTGTGTTTATGGCTCGTATTGAGGGGGCAGTTCGTTAACTCTGCTTATGCACTGGTACTTTTGGTCAGGTTCCTGTACATGTCACAGGCCATGTTTCCTTGAGGGGACTAGTGTCTCTTTTATCGGAACTTATTGAGGGATAAATGGAAGGCAAGGAGAAGTTGCAAACTTACCATTTCACTTCACCTGCTAACAAATTAAAGAGTCTTGTGAAGTCCCTGGGTGCTTTCATATGTCAGCCCTTGAAGCTGAATTATTGAACAGAACCTGGATGTGACTAATTCCTCACCAGTTGGTAACATTTCATCTGTCATTTTCCTGTCAACTTTATGATGCAGCACTACCTTCACCTCTTGCTAGGGTATATGGACAGGATGTCCAAATGAAAGAGATGTGGATGAGGAGAGACAGGAGGAACAGAAGAGAACGGTAGTGAGGGGACTGTGTTGGTGTAAAGGGTGGGGGAGTTGGGATGGGCTGGTCAAGTGATGGGAAGGCAGGATGTGAGGAAAGAGAGAAGAATGTAAAGGAAGGGAAAAAAGATAATTTTTCTGTCATCTTGGAGGGCCTAGGTGTCAAATAATGTGGGTACTGAATGTGTAAGTGAACTTCATGTTGACTTACCAAGTATTCACAGATCTGAAAAATATTTTGGATTAACTTTTAGGCACCATGCATCCTATATATAGGACAGACATAGTGCTACTTCCCAGAGTACGCTTTTTATATATTTAGTCAATAAATATATTTAATTATTTTTTTTAGACTTTCCCTCGCCATCTTCGTTTATTCCTCCACAAAATGTCGATGTATTTCTTAATGTTATCCTCCTTGGTTCATAAAATATTCACATTTTGTCTAAATGGTGTGCTAAACTGTAAATGTCCAGCTCCAGGGCCAAAGGTTTAATGTTCCATATTTTACTGAGTTTTCTGAAATGTAACTTGTGAATAAAAGATTCACTGTCTTAAACTTACTATACTGTAGGTACAGCATAATTCAAACAAAAGGTGTAACCTCAACATGTTTATATTGAAGTAACCTCCAAGCCTGCAGTGACATCATATGTCTGAGTTGTTAGAAGAACACTCACAAACTTGTAAGTTCCCTTATTTTGTAGCTAGGAGTCATCCTGTTGCAAAAATGCTGACTCTACAACAAAAAGGTATTTTGTGTCTTGAAGTTCACAAAGACCACCTTTGTAACAACTGTACAAGGGCTGCCATTTATGATTGTTATTGTCAGTTTGGAGGAACAGGTTGTCTCCAAATAGGGAAGAACATGGGTTGAACTGGACTGAATTTGAGAAGCCTTTTTGCAAGCCAGCCAGAAATGAACTGAACCAAGGCAGTCATGAGGCTTGTTCTTAGGGAATGATTGAGCATGAGATTTTAACAAAGTTAATTTTTTACAAAACCTAATGACACAGACCATACTAGTTTTGCACGCAGATGCAAGGTGACATGACAGGTGACAAATTTGCAATCTGCGTAATCTTGGTGACAAAGCAGTGTTTCACTTAGCAAAGTGAAACACCTTAATGTGTGGGATGTAGCAACTCCTCATACCAGCAGAGGGCATCAGTGGGATTTATTTAAACCGAACATGTCTTACGGTTTCTCAAGATGTCTGTAGCCCATTTTTTTCGTTGGAAAATCTGATTAACAGAATTTCTGTCCTGGACGTGTTGATCAGACCTTTCCCTCAGCTACATAAATATGCAGGCAGCTGCATTTTCCAACAAGATGGTGCTTCACAGTATTTTCATGGCAGAGGTTACCATTACCTTAGTGCAAGTGCTACACCGTAGTATTCGAGGTGCTGTCTCCAGTGGATTGACATTCCACACTTAGCCTCTCATATCGCCAGACCATGTACTCTGTGGGTCTTTCTTTGGGGGGCTTTATCAGGAATGCTGTCTCTGCCCTCATCCCTACTAAGCAGTCATGAAGAATTAAGACCGTGCACTGTCACTGTTATGGCATCTCCATAAACAGGAATATGGTGGACAAAGTTAGGGCCAAATGTGACCTCCATATTGACACATGCCTTGTGACAGTGATCCCAAAATTGAGGGTTTGTAAGGTAAAAGATAGTAACGTACGGAGTATTGCTAACAGTTTGTACATACAGTAGAGCCTTGGATTGCGAGCATCTTGGTCTGCGAGTGTTTTACAAGACGAGCAAAAATTTTGAAGGAATTTTAACTTGTTAAACGAGCGATGCTTTGCAATACGAGTAGAACTGGTTTGCCTGCTGAGTGTCACGTATTTACAATTGAGCGGGTTTTCCCCTCCCTCCTCCCTCGCAGCAGAACTGTGCGTACAGCAACACTCAGTTTTAGTTGGCGTGCCTCGCTCGTACAGTCAACATACATACGACCGGACAATATACATACTGTACCGGCATTTTTGCCACGTCTGTTTTGCT
>Ga0123357_10006227_pt1 | contig 14491 bp, 10 predicted proteins | sample TergutEmb28metaG_FD_89873 | JGI IMG/M metagenome (GOLD analysis project Ga0123357, IMG submission 89873) | Embiratermes neotenicus P4 segment gut microbial communities from Petit-Saut dam, French Guiana - Emb289 P4 | ecosystem: Host-associated > Arthropoda: Insects > Digestive system > Gut ...
GCTGTATTTGAAAATGAGATGTATATATATATATATATATATATATATATTATATATGTGTGTGTGTATATTGTGTGTGTATGGCAGTTTTATAAATAGAAGCCATGTACTTGACAGGTAGAAGAGGGCCCATCTGCTTCGCACAGGGGCCTAAAAATCCTGGCTACACCACTGCCCAGTTCAAATTGAAGCAGAAATATGTAACTTATGGTGGAAGGTTTCATGATTTTGCTGATTCAGTCTTGATGAATGCAGGTTAAAGTTTAAAAAAAAAAAAATAGCTTGTTTGTTGTGATTTATTGCCCTGGGTCTTGACAGAACAAATGTGACTAATATCAGGACTCTTCATAGATATGATATTTCATGACACACGCAGTTTCTTAGACTGCATAGTGACTCTTCTTAGAACACAGGAGGACTGAACACCTTAATTCAATACAAAATTAAAGAGGGAAGAGTGAGAGGAGCAAGTAGAAGTTAATTTTTCACATTACAAATGTTGAACATGTTTCATGTCATATGCAAATTTTGACCTGCATTTGGTTCCCAAATAACAGCTTAGAGTCTGTGCAATTTAATATTATACAGTAATGCTGCAGCAAATTTACTATATGATAGATGTAAGGGCTGTACATTAACATGTATTTTCCAAGAAAATGGGTTTTAAATCTCCTGGTACTGCAGATTATGGTGGTCATATTTTAAATCTTTCCTTCTTCATGGTTGACATTCATACAATTTTTCGTCGAAGGGCAGTAGTAGGCTTGCTAAAAAAAGTGCAGTGCTGGTCAACCACGTGGATTTTACATATGTTATTGCTTTGCATTAAACATAGGAAACACAGAAATAGTGGTTAAAATCTTTAATATTATGCCTTTCAATTAATATAAGTGATTGCTAGTTGATCTTATGTACAAAAAATAAATAAATGACCAGTTAACACTGGTAGCTGAACCTGCATGCTGAACAAACCAATACAAAATACAGCCACTGAAAGTGATATGAAGCCACTTTCACCTTCGTCCTGTCCTCACAAACCACAGACTCATCTTAATGTTACCCACTGATCCCTTTTTCAGTCCTACAAGTAGACATTTTAGGAGGTTTTCACATCAAAATCCTATATGGATTCCTTGTCTCTCTCTCCTTCTGACCTTCTGTTGTTTCACCATCCTGACAATGCCAGGTGACCTGTACAAATTGCATAATTCCTTGGCTTTGCCTTGAATATGCCCTGAGACAAGTTTCATGTTTGTGGTTGGACACTGCTAGTGTCATAGCTAGAACAGGCACTCGTATCTTATATGGTGGACTGGTTACCTGATGTTACCTAATGTAAGTAGACTGCCTGTTTTGAAGGCCAATAAATTATTCAAAAGGACATTCTCCTGGTATCTCAAAAATCTTGTATAGAAAAACATCCAGTTGTTTGCCTGTTAATACTCAGTGGAGGAAGAAATTGTGCAGAGTTGCTATAGAATGTGGAGAAAGTTATGAAACACGAAACATGCAGTTAAGAGTTGCTGGATGACCTGAGCTTTCCAGCTAGCATATTGACAAGAAGGATGCAGGCCCCTTTTACAGATGTGTAATGTGAAATGTGATTTACCATCTACAACTGTAGGTATTTTAATACTGCTGTTTCAGTATGTTAAATGATACAACTTAAAGTTCTTCGAAGTTGCTCTCTTTGGGTCCAAAGTCTTTTCAGGAGAAACTGGACCACCATACTTTGCATGTCCAGCATTCATTATTCTTGTATCATACAGCAAACCTGTTTCTGAATCTTGTTTTTGTGGAAGGTGTTTCTCATTACATATTCCGATTTGTTATGTATGAAGGGTGGTACAGAAGTAATGCCTGCTATTTTTTTCTGCAGGAACTATACTAACATTTATAATAAAATGTACATATATCATGCATACATCCTTTACAAAGTTTAGATGATTTTTCTACAAAATCTCCTTCATTATCAGTACACTTTCCACCTCTGCATAAGATGCTGTATGCCTGTATTGTAAAACTCCGCTGAAGCACTGTGGGGCCTGTCACTAGAGTCTCTTCACTGCTGTTAGAGCAGTGGATCCAGTGTATAACTGAGCTAACATCTATGATATCTTCACTTCTCAGATGTCTGTGAAACTGTGTCAGACTGAAGCCTTCTGCATTAAAAAATTTAGTCCTCAGTCTCTGCCTTAGTGTGCATGTCCACAACTTCTGACTCTTCGCACTGCTACTGTGTTGAGAGCACGTGACTGACTGGAGGACCGATGATCCTAGTGGAGCTGGACAGTGTCGATATCCAGTGGATAAGGCAAGAAACTCCATCCAGCTCAACATTAAAAAAAAAAAATAAGAGGCATTATTTTCATACCAACTATCATATAAATCACCACATAAAAGTGGCTCATTCGAAATGGAAGGATAACCATTTAACAGACTGTGCCATACCAAACCCAGAAGACCAAAATGTGAAACTTTACTACCATGAAAGGTACCCCCACACCACACTGCATTGCAGCCCACAGGACCACAGTATGAATTTTCACCATCTTTCATAAACATGTTTGGATGTATTGCAGGTCTTCAGTTATAAGTGCTTTGCACCTCATATTCTTTCCTGTTTTTATCCACCTAACCCATCAACATTCACAGTAGGTCATTTCTTACAGATGCGCCTTCATTCATGGTCGTGATGGACACCTGGAGAAGTTCACACGGGAGATGCAAGATCGTCTGGTCCGTCAAGTCATCGAACCCATGGCCTGTGATGGACTTCGTACCATTTCAATTGCTTATCGTGACTTTGTGCCTGGTAAGGCAGAAATTAATCAAGTGCACATTGACAATGAACCCAACTGGGATGACGAGGGGAACACAGTCAACAATTTAACCTGTCTTGGGCTTGTTGGGATTGAAGACCCTGTGAGACCAGAGGTGAGTGAAATATATGTAGCAGTTTAAATACTGTGTTTCAGTTTTGTTGTGTATTGAGTGGACATGGTATGATCTTATTTTTAAATTTTAACAAATATTATACCAAATCTTTTTCACTTCATTTCAGATTTTACATTTTTGTCTTGAGATAAGTCTTGGTTCTTAACTCCTTACAGAGGTAATTAAACTTCTCCAGGATAGACATATTGTTTTCTATGTGTAATTTAGCAGGCATTTAGTACATTAAAAGAAGACCAAAACTGCTGTGAATAACAAATTTAAAATGTAATGTCATCCCAAGTCTTGTTGTTTCGTAGCCTTGTATATAGACTTCCCCTTGAATATGTAGCTGTTGTGTTATAAAAGTATTGTGGTATAGAATGAGTTTTTCCACTATAGTTTTACTTCAGCTTCACTTTTGAAAATTTGCTGAAAGTGAGTGACTATTTTTGGCTCATTCAATATATTTTGGTGTGTGTGTGTGTGTGTTTGTATTTGTAAATGTGTGATTATGGAAGTAGCTGAGAAGACGCCAGCTTTCTCCTTTGGCAAGACTGAAAATATGTTGTTTCAGTGCACGCATTAATTTGTTGTGATTTTAGTTTTTACTTTAATCGTGATATTCCCACACTTTTCTATGTAAACTGACATCTTGGTTAATGTGTGCTTCATCCTAGTGTTTGCTTGTGTGTAAAAGACAGCATAAATGCAACACATTGGCCATTTCCAGCAGTTTTTATGTATGTGCCAAAGAGTAGCTGTCTCAGGAATATCTGTAGTGGGTCACAATATAATTGGTAGTAGTGATGTTTAAATTAGAGATATAATAAAATCTTAAAAGAAGGTTGTTTTGCCAATAAAAGGAAATTAAGTTTGTGTTATGTGCTTTCAGTTTCAGCTAGGACAATCAGTGGCTTATTAATCTTTACTGTTCAGAATAATCTACAGTACACAAACAAATGTAATATGTTACAATTTTTTGAATGCCATTGCCATATGAACATCCTTACTTTAACACCCAATGGGAGTGAGTTATAAACAACCACCAAGTTTATTTGTAATAAGCTGCCAGTAAAGTTAATTTAAACATATTATGTTGCTGGGAAGAGTGTTGTTATCTACCCAAAAATGAATTTTGTACTATTTCTGTCATGTTTCTTTTGAAATTAATTTTACTTGAAAGCCAACATGGACACTTTTGTGTGTACCTATATTACAGGTTCCTGAAGCTATCAGAAAGTGCCAGAGGGCAGGAATCACTGTACGCATGGTCACTGGAGATAACATCAACACAGCGCGCTCAATTGCCACAAAGTGCGGGATTTTGAAACCTGGAGATGATTTCCTTATATTAGAAGGGAAGGAATTCAACCAAAGAATACGAGATAGCCATGGTGAAGTAAGTACTTCGTATTTTTTTTGTCCTTATAAGTTACAGGATGTGTTTTCAATTTTTTTGTCAGAATTCTCCAATACTACTGTCCACAAGCAATTCAGAATTTTGATATATTAACATAATATTTAACTGATGAATGACAATAAATTACTATTATGGTGTAATGAATGAGAGGCACTTTTGCTCCAAAATAAGAATGCCCATGTCTATTTTAGAGTTGTGGCATAGCTGGGGATGGAAAAAGTGTGGTAGCACAGTAGCTGCGCAACTGCCAGGAGGCTAATGGAAGTTGCAACATGTGTTGGGTGGGTACTAACATTGCAGGCAAGTGTAGCAATTTTGCAAGGTTAGGTTGTGTGACAGTGGTGACATCACTTGGATACAGACATCTGTAAAGCATTTAGCCACCAGGCAGGCTGCTCTGAGCTCCTACACTCTCTTCAGCCCTTTGTTACCTAAACAAGGAAAAATTTATTGGTGGCAAAATGTTATTTCAGCAGCAGGTTATAGAATAGTTCTGTCTTGCTGTGATATTCAAAGATTGATTGCTGTTTCTCTTTTTTTTTCTGATGGCACCAAATTAGGATACAAGAAATTGCACTTGCACTATGTTGAAACAACTTTTCCCTCTGGAAGTGGAATTTAAATAATAACAATAAATGGACTTCTTAAGAAGATCTGCTATTTTACTGAAAAAAAAAAAAAAAAATTGCCTTATGGTATGAAGCCTGGAATTCTTAGATATTTCTGGGCAGTACACTTCCTGAAGTCTGCCAGAACTTCTCCTCCAGAATCTGAGGTCCCTCTGCAGGTTTCACAATCTGACTGAACAAAGTGATGTAGATGTAGGGTGTTGAGGCTGCAGCATGATCTATGATGCTGTCAGAGAGGAAATCTCAAGAACATACAACTTTATGGAATTTTGTACAGTATTAATTTTATTTCTTGATGCTACTTTATTTAAAGGTAATTAACTCAAATTATACAGCATAATGCCTGGTATCTGTCTGACTAAATTATGGAAACCTCAGTACCATAGAGTTATAAGTTAAATATGGCAAGCCACACAGCTGTGTGTACGGTAGTTTGCAGCGCTGAAGGAAAAATACAATGTGTATACTTTTAAGGTACTTGAGAAGAAAACTGGGGTTAGTAGTATTTCAAGATGTTAATAACTAACTCAATGGAGAACATGCCTCTTTGAGAAGGTAATAGTCACTTAGCTATTGGAATTTTTCACTTATTGTGGAACATGAAGGCTGATGACATTGTTCTCAAGACCCATAACTGGTTCCAGTCTTGAGTGTTAACATTTTTATAATAAGTAGAAAAGGACCATAATTCAGTCAACTTCGTATAGCATTCAACATTCGCCACTGGTTGAGAGTGACACTTCAGGTTTCCTTAATTCAGTATATATTCTATTTTCTTCGCATCCTTTTTATGAACAATGAATGTGAAGTGTGCTAAAACCATATCCTCCATGAGAAGTCACATGACACTAAGATTAACACTGAAAGTTACAATTCATTGTCAGTGATTAAATGAATAAGAAGCAGTACAGTATGATTCTGAGATGTGTTGAAGAAAATAAGTTTCAGGAATTATTCATTTGCATAATTTCAAAGGTGTTATTAAGATAAAACTTCATAAAATGTGAAGGAAATGACATACAGTAAACAGAAAATTTTAAGTAAATTTGAAAAATCAAATTTGTAACATAGCTAATGACTGCATTTTTTGGAAAGTTGATGAAGTAAATATAGCTGCTATTATGTGAAAGTGATACTTCTAACACAGTTTGAAATTCATTTGTATCTGATGTATGAAATACAGAAAAAAGTTGATTTAGTTACTTCAGAATTTAAATAACAGCATTGAAAATGGTGGTGGCAGTGATAGTAGTAAGATGAAAGGTGAAGAGGAGGTGGAAGAGGAGGGTGACGATGCTTATGATAAAGAAGAGAATGTGAAGAAGGTTAGGAGAATTTTGAGTATGGTGCTGAAACAGAAGATTATATGATGTTTGTTGTGATAATGGCGAAGTTTTGGAGAATCATGAAGACAGTAATAATAAATAAGTTGCCTTTGATGATAGGGAATAGAAGAGACATTATAGATATGAAGGATGATTGGAAGAGGATGGTAATGGTGTTGTGAATGATGATTGCACCCACAAGGTGGTAGGAATAGTTTTGTGTTAATAATCAGGAGGAACATGTTGAGGCTAAGAGCTATATTTAATTGCTGCACTGTCTTTTGGGAGAGCAAAAAGACGCAAACTTAACTATCATTATTTCTTTAAGTTCAGTATGTCATGGTTGTTACAGAGAACATTCTGCCATCAAGAAGCTTTAGAACTGCCACATCGTTTTCTTACTATATGATAAAGCAACTGAGATGACTGTGACTAAATAACTAGTGGATGAGTTATAACTGTCATAGTAACATGGGTACAGTTAATTTGTTGACAGTGATAGTCACAGGTGTGGAAAACTGAAATTAACATTCAGAGATGCAACATCATCTGCAATAATGCAGATTGTTGTGATGTGAGAAAGTCTGAAATGGATGTGACGTATCATTCCTGGGAGTTTATTATTTTTTGTCAAAGTGTGAAGTTACATGATACAACAGAAGGAGCTCAAATTTTAATGTAGAACTGCATAATAACAATCTGTTCGTATCTGCATTATGTAGATATGCACAGCTTGTAAGTTGCAGTTAACTATTTTATCAGATGATTCCTTCACAAATTTGATAGAATAAATAAAGAAATGAAATTCAGAAAAGATAAGAAAATGGCTCGTATTTCAGTGGCTTTTCCAAAGGTACATGAAGAAGTGGCTTTCTCCAGATTTAGATGACATGTGGCAATTTTGAGAAAAGAAATTGTTTGTTCTACAAAGCACTATATTTTAAGCTGGAAGAAGCCAAGTAAGAAATAACATCATAAAGCAGATTAAAATAATGGTGTATGCCTGGAAATTAACAAATCTGCCAATATGTGTTGTCCTTTTAGTCACAGTGAGTACTCTGTGTGTTTGAGATGCTGTGGACACTCATGTCAGCCAGTTGAACCCAGATGAACCCCTTAAATACTGAGTTATTTGGCTTTTAATAAAGTAAATTAAATATTGTACTGTGAGAGAACATATAAACGTACATTACCAACATCTCTTTTCGTCAGTGTTTTACTGAAGTGAATTCTGAGATATAGCAGTAAAAGTTCAGTTGGGATTTTCTTTGACTGCAAGAAAGTAAAACTGTTTGAGATACAGACTCAACATACACACTGAAGAAAATAGTTGGTTCTCCAATCTTTCTTGTGACAAAACTTTTTGGACAGAACAGTGAAAGCTGTCTGAGGGACTTGCTGATTTAAATGTTCCAAAAGCTGCTTCTTTCAAAATAAAATTATGATGACATTACAATAAAAATATTGGTGGACCTGTAACGGTGAGTATAGTCATCACCTGTGGTAAAGTAGCTCTTCTGTTTGGTGTTTGAGGGGATATTGTCTTACATGCTGCACTTGCCTGGTGGGATTGTACAGCCTCAACAAGAAATACTGTGCTACTAAAACAAGAGCCATTTTTCCATCTCAGGCTTATTTTTAAATTGTAATCTTTACATTTAACCCTCTTATGTCCACGCTGTCTGGGTAGTTATGCTAAATACAATAACCTGTCAAAAATAGAGAAATACTGAGGCATGTGGAGAGTAAAGGAGGCATGCTATTCAGTAGTGTGTTTGCTGCTGAAATCTCTTGTATGAGAAGGAAGCTGAATGCACTTAAATTGGTGGCTGATAAATCGCCCAATGGCACAACATTTTACAGTGCTGGTGGCCAAGAGATCAGCCTGCCAGCATTCAGAGGGTTAAGCTTTTTTGGCAAATGCTACACCAAGTATTGTGGTTCTTATGTTGTTAAGTTGATTATTCAGGTTATCAGACCTAAAACTATAGTGAGATGTGGTTACCATGTACATTGTAGTTTCTTTATGCAATAGTGGACTTATTCTGCTTACTCATTTTCAGTCCCTCTCCAAACACGAGCTATGGTGGGATCTTCTCAAAAATTATGTGTTGGTCACGAAATGTATGAAGGAACTGGAATCAAACCCCTAGCAGCACAGTATTTTTTGAGAGGATCCCTGCCTGTTTATCTCCTGGCTCTCCAAGATTATGGATGTGTCCTTGCATTGCTGTTTTGCATTAAATTTGTACAGTAGATATACTATCAGTGGTTCGAAGCACAAATGTTTTATAACCAATATGCAGTTTTTTGTAACCTCATTTTAACCCTTTTAAGACCGATGTTCAGTCAGAGTATATGCTGAAATATAGTTTGTACCTGACACAGTACACGGTATATTATGATAATCATATTAACGCATAACTACACACTGTGGGAACAAGTGTAGTATTTGTTAATATTATGTAATGTGGTATTATATAGACACTGCATGGCAGTAAATGATTACAGGTGCACCAACGTAACATTCTGTTATGACATATGATATTTCTTAATCCTTTTGCATTACCATAGGATTCTGTGACTTCAAGTGTTTTTGAAAAATAAAGATAGCTTTTGAAGTTTGTGGTTCTCACAGTAGTGTTGATGAAGGGACTGCTTTACCCTGAAGATGCAGGCTTTGTCCTGCCTCAAGACACCAGCCAACATAACATCCCAGAAGACTTGGAATCTTTAACGATAGCTTATGTAACAATTAACAGCGCACAGGACTTCCTGTTTGACCAATGTTTGTGCTTTGAACCTTTGATATACACATTCCTGTAAATGTTTTTACTAGATGTGTAGTACCCATAATAAAGCACAAGCGTCTATATTACTGTTCTACAGAGTGGGTACAAAAGAGCTTAACACCCTAGATCATTACATGTAATCAGTTACACATCATTGCCATATAGCAAGATATGCTGCAACATATCAGTGTGGCCGACATCTCAACAGTATTTAGTCTCTTCCTCCATGAAGTGTGGCATGTCAGTCTTTGCATCTGCAGTAACTTATCTGCTTCAGTTTCTTTATTTTTCTTTCTGAAAATGGCTGGTACGTATTTCCTTTGATAAATTATCAGAAAAAAAGATCCCATTCATGTTGTTGGAGAGACCAGATATTTTGATTGACTTTGCCAATTTATTGACCATACAGGTAACAATTTGAAATTCTTTATTATGGCAGTTACATATCTTGAGATCTTGCAATAATGAGACATTGGTCTGTAAAACAGTTTAACTTTCTGGCATGACAGCTTTCCTCCTCATTACCATTTAGAAACACAAGAGGGATTGCTATAGTTACTGAGACTAAATAGGGTGGGGAATGTAATTTGTTACATGTAATGATATTAAATTTTTACCTTTCCTTGAGTGCTCACTTTGTATGTTTGAGGGACATTCAGATTTGACTGACTTTTATGAAAGAAAAAGAATTTTTTTACAGTAGAAGCAACACTGTTGTTTATCAGTCAGCTCTCATTTCCCTCTCTACACACGTCTTTCCTTTGGATTGTGCATTTCATCTTTCCAGAAGTTTGCTTTTTGAATTGTTGGTTGAAGTTTATACTGTATCTGTGTGATATACTGCAGCCTGAATTTGTTGCCTCTTAAGTTCTCTTTAGAAATGCAAGGAAACAAAGAAGGATGCAAAAAGACTCACACTAGCGGGTATTTTTATTATTATTATTATTATTTACATATAGAAAATCTGGTCTCACTTCTGCACCTGACTTTTTACATGAGGTGTTGATTATCAAAAAGCAAGTGCTGAACCAGAAATTGCATATCATGTTGAAAGTTTGTGCTCCCTATGAGCTTGAATCTGTATGTTTTAATGCCATGCTGTGTGGGTGGTTCATCCTTCTGTAATAGATATGAGTTTAAATAATAAGGGTCTGTGATTAAAACAAAATCCCTCAGCATTGGATCATGTATGTCAACATTGCTCAACTGATCGAGATATGCGGCATAATTCCCTTACTCTGACTCACGCAGGATTGGACAGTTACCAGACTAATTATTGAATATTCCAGGCTATCAGAGAGTAATTTTGTGTTACTGCTTCTATGTTTGGCTTGAACAACTAGTGAGAGGAGTATTCCAGTTGGATATCTCCTTCATCTGCTGGTTGAAGATCATCAGAGTCCTCTTCTGTTTTCTGGAGTTATCATAGTTGAATAAGTTGATGGAATAGGAGACAGGGGGTCAGGAGATACCACAATGGTTGATGTACAGACACTCTTGGATTTTTTTGGGTGGGGGGGAGTGGTGGAGCATGTCACTGTGACCTGTCTGTTGCATTTATAAAGCTTTTTGCTGGTATAAAGGAAACTTCCAGTCTTGTGACTACTCTCTTCAACATCCAGATTATCTGTATTTCTGACTTACTGGGTGTCAGATGAAAGGAATTTTGCTGTACTTGTATTTCAGGGAAGCAACATTCTGTTATGCTGTAATAGTTTTTAGAAAAATAAGTTTCAGCTTGAATGAGGGGTGAAAAGGATTCCAATTTATTTTGGATACTTAATTCCAAGTAATGGACTGAAATTAGTAAGATACTAAAAAGGGTGCCCAATCAGTAATGCAAATAGAATGTTTTTATGGTAGGACATTTGAGCTCTGAATTACATTCACTTAGATAAGGTGTGCATGTTAGATATGAAGTAGCCTTTCCCCAAATTGGTTGTAGACGTTTTTGACAAATAGTTCTTTACTTTGTGTTTGCTAATGAGAGCACTGTTTCACTTCCCATATCTTGATTTTTAGTAAAAAGTAAAATGTCATAAATGTTTTATATCTCTGTCAGTCATGTTACTCTTTTTCTTTTAATTTGTGTTTGTAACTGTGTGGCTGTGTTGTGCATGTAGGTGCAACAGCATTTACTGGACAAAGTATGGCCCAAACTGCGTGTGTTGGCTAGGTCTTCACCAACAGATAAATATACTTTGGTGAAGGGCATTATAGACAGTAAAGTTAGTGAGAGTCGAGAAGTTGTTGCTGTTACTGGAGATGGGACCAATGATGGACCAGCACTTAAGAAGGCAGATGTGGGATTTGCTATGGTAAGTAACACGATGCAACTGAAATGGTACTTATGTTTAGTGAATTTAATGAACGTCAAAGGCAGCAACACTTTAATACCAAATCCACATTTCTGAACCAGCTGATGCTATTATGATGTTATTACCCAAGATACATTTTAATATTACCCTCCAGTGTGGTCTGTCTTAAAATGACTTCTATGTGGTTTTCTCACAAAATTTCTGCATACATTTCACGTAAGTTTAAATGTGTACTTCCAGTTTATGTTCTTTTCTCTGAATAATCAACCACCATTTATGGCCATAACAAGACAGTTGGTAAAATGTAGTTTTCAAGGTCTGTGTCAATAATTTTATCACCGAGTAAAGGTAAGAATAAAGGAAGTTGTCTGCTAGCACAGAGGTGAAGGAATATGGGAGAGTTTAGGTGTAGCACATTTTATGCTTGGTACTAGATGGAGGTGAGTGGTCAGCTCTGTGCTCTGTCTGCTTCAATCCCACAGTTGAGAGCCCATAGTACCCATTAAACAGGAGGCTGGGTGGGCACCAGAGCTGCTCTGAACAGTTTTGAGAAGAGAGAGACAGTCTGTTGCTGCTGCTTCAGAATCAAAACTTTGATTCCTTCCAACCCACTGACTGGTCTGATTACCGGCTATACTATCCTTGCTCCTATCTTAAACACTTGTGTTTTGGGAAGTGTATGAGAGTGTAATATCAATTTTTAAAGATGTTTTGGTACTTGTATTGAAACAAATTGGAGAGTCCAAATGCACTGACAATTCATTGGTCAAAGATAAACAGTGTACAGTAGTCACACAATAGGGATACATAGTTACAACATACATATTGCTGTATTATACATTTAGGTGACATGTAATTCAGATATTGACTTATATTGGATTAAACAGAATGCAGACATGCCCCCATCTATGCAATAGTTAGCTTCCTGAAAGTTTGTTACATGTTGATTTTTATGCAAGTTGGAATTGAGTATACAATCAACTATGCATATACGGTACACAGTATGTATACACACACACACACACACACACACACAGCCATACTTTACATGCTATACACATAGCCCCCCACCCCCACCCCCACACACACACACACACACACACACATTACCATTACAGTGATACCTCGGCTAACGAAGATAATTCGTTCCGGAACCACATTCGTTAGCCGAAATCTTTGTTAGCCGAAACATGATTTCCCGTAGGTTTCTATAAAAAAATCTTTAATTCGTTCTGGATGCTGCCCACTATTTAAAGATAAGTTTTATAAAATAGTAAAAAGCACACTATAAAAGGGCAAAAACTCACCAAAGGCAGCTACCCAATTGGATGAAGGAGAATGGAAAGTAGAATGAAAAACTGACTATCTTTACACTATTATACTGAAAATATATTATACAGTACACTTTGTACTATTAAACTGAAAATATGTACACAACGTTTTCACTATTCTTCTTCCAAATTTTCAAAGTTTATTCATGGTAAGTCTCCTCTTCTTCAGTAGCTGGCCAAGTCTGAAAAACAGCGGAAAAAATCTTCGTTAGCCGAAAAATTCGTTAGCAGGATCACTCGTTAGCCGAGGTATCACTGTACATTATCAGTTATTGTAAGAATAGAAGATGGCACATTTACTGTGAAACAAGTGCAGTTACATAAATTATGTTTTTTTAAATTGTATAATTCAGGGATGTGTTTGTTTTGTTGTAAGGAACTACTGTCAGGGTATTCTAGTGATGTGAGTACAATCATCTTACAGGGTATTGCAGGCACCGATGTGGCTAAGGAGGCTTCAGACATCATCCTAACAGATGACAATTTTAGCAGTATTGTGAAAGCTGTGATGTGGGGTCGCAATGTCTATGACAGCATAGCGAAGTTCCTTCAGTTCCAGCTTACTGTTAATGTGGTAGCTGTAATTGTGGCCTTCATTGGTGCATGTGCTGTACAGGACAGCCCTCTCAAGGTACAGTGGTACCCAGTATATTTTATATACGTAACCATTTCAATGATAGTCTGTATATATTTGGAAAAAACATTCAAAGTGGAAACATTTTTCCATCAGAAAATTTCTTTGGATATGTAAAAATATAAGAGGAAAATCCACAGAGGTTACCAGTAATAAGTAAAATCCATGTAGTACAGTTCTAGAAGTGAAAAGTTTTCATTGGAGAATAGCCTATTTGAATATGTGTGTTTGTCCATTTATATTGTTTCTGCTTTCTACGTCCTGAATTTTATCTAAAAGGAATATTTCTGTTACAAACTTGAAAGAATTCAGTGTGGCAATTATAATAGATGTTAAAAGCATGAGACCTGAAAATGCTTGTTACACAACAAGGGTGCATTGCACATGGAGAGGACTGACAGATAAAGTCAATATGTATAGAGAAATAGGTAGATAAATATAGACACAGCTGTCATGTAGCTTAATAAGCAGGTGTGGTACATGTCAATATACAATATAACAAATTCAGAAAATGTCCAGGAATGCACTACATTTATAGCGGCATACCCTCACAACAAAAGACACACAACAGACCTAATCATATACATCATTTTTCTACACCCACTACAACTAGAAGCATGAGAATGAGAACTGGTACAGAACCTTATGCAAATGAGGGTAGAATATTGCTTTGCATGTGTACCTCTGCTGTTGTGATGTCCTCTGTGCTTATTGAGGTACTGGCTAGCTGTATAGTGTTAATGGTTTCTTGCATCTTCACTGTATGTATTGAAATAGCTAAAATTACATTACACTCAAAATATGTTTGTTATCAGATTAATTTGTCAAGTAACTACATATATACTCATATACACTCTATTATAATCTATGGTATAATTTTTTGGGGTAGCTCCTCCTATGCCAACAAGGTATTTATACTCTAAAAGAAAATTATCAGAATTATAACTAACACTGGACCTAGAGATTCTTGCAGGGAAGTTTTCAAGAGTATGGAAATATTGGCATTATATTCTCAGTACATATATTCATTAGTTTTATACACAATTAATAATAAACACCTATTTGATACAAATAATGAAATTCATAAATATAAAACTAGGAATAA
>Ga0123357_10006229_pt1 | contig 14491 bp, 9 predicted proteins | sample TergutEmb28metaG_FD_89873 | JGI IMG/M metagenome (GOLD analysis project Ga0123357, IMG submission 89873) | Embiratermes neotenicus P4 segment gut microbial communities from Petit-Saut dam, French Guiana - Emb289 P4 | ecosystem: Host-associated > Arthropoda: Insects > Digestive system > Gut ...
ACACACACACCACACACACACACCCCACACACACCACACACACACACACACACACACACACACACACCACACACACACACCACACACACACATACACACACCACACACACACACACACACACACCACTAAAAACCATAAATATACATTAACGCTAACCTCTCCATCTGTACAGAACGAAACGACCAATGTGGTAATCAACATCTTAGTAGCGAGCTCCTGATGATGGGCATAGTAATGCCCGAACATACTGAGCCTATAAGAAGTACAATAAAATAACAAGTGGCATCTAGTTGGTTTTATTCTTCAATTATCCTAAATTTATTTCGAGATTATCTCAGCCCATCTAAAAAGAATTTCAAAAGACTACCTTACACAAGGATACCGCAGTTTTCCAATTCGTTGCTGACCGCCATCCGATCTTACAAAATCCGAGTTACTGAGAGTGCCTTTACTTAAACTGAAACAAGCAAAAAGACGCCTACAGAAATAAACATCCCTTACACGTGAAATAAATGGACTAACACCTCTTACGGAGACATGTGTATGAGTTTCGTCATGGAAGAAAACCCGAATTGGAAGATCAAACACTAAATGATAAATGATTTTTACATATATACGTATATACATACATACACGTAAATGGTTACGTTCATTGGATCTACAGGTGAACCACAAAGACAAAAGGATGTGGAACAAATCATAAATACACAAATAAACACAATTTTTACAGCACAAATTACTATAAACATTCTGTGAACCTGAAGAGTAAAAAACCAACTAGATGCCACTTACTATTTTACTGTACTTCTTATAGGCTCAACATGTTTCGGGCACGACTATGCCCATCATCAGGACCTCGCGACTATGATGTTGATTACTACATTGGTCGTTTCGTTCTTGGTTTGTTGTATGTTGGAGGTTAGGTGCGGTTAGGCTGGAGTAGTGTCCGAACTGCAGCCCAGACACTAACCCAGCCTAACCGCACCTAACCTCCAACATACAACAAACCAAGAACGAAACGACTAATGTGGTAAACAACATCATAGTCGCAAGCTTCTGATGAAGGGCATAGCAGTGCCCGAAATATGTTGAGTCTATAAGAAGTACAATAAAATAATAAGTGGCATTTGGCTGGTTTTTTATTCTTCAGTTATCACAATGATGCACGATCCAATAAACATCAGATTTTGTGAAACATTATTACAGATCATATTTACACACAAAATTCAGTCCACAGAGTAAAGAAGTGTGTACTTCGTATTTTCTTATGGTTACTTCAATTTTGTTTTTTTATTCTTAAGGTTTGTCCCACTAAGTGGTAAACTGTTGAAAATTTTGATGCCACCATAAAATGTATTTTTTTTTTAAACAACGCAGGTTGACATTTGGTCTATGAGCATGGTGTTCATGGTGTTCATGGTTTCTATTGATAATGTGTATAGATGAAGTTGTTTGAAAATGTTATTCATTGCTAATAATGAAGTTAATTTATGAATGTATATATTGCCATGGAACTTGTATAGTCTCTGATCTGAACGTCCCACGACAGGGACCGAATGACTTCTGTATTCTGGGATGTGGCGCTTTGCAGGTTGATAGACGTCTACCGACGTTTAGGAGGACAAGTTTGCCTCCATCGTCAGGGTAAATGAATACCCTCGAAAGCAGCAATTTTCAGGAGTCTTTCAGTACAAATTCAGGAACCGGTATTTGTTTAGAACCTACTCCGTGACGTGTGAAGTTAATCTTATACAAAAATTACACTTCTGCATTATCCTGTTCGGCAGTGCAAGATGCAAAATTTATCTGCGACCTTGTTGGCAGATCGTCAAACTCTCTCTTGCCCCCACAACCCCTCTTGGTCAACAAACGGGCCCCAGCAGGGAGTCTCACTGCTTATTCCCATCATCGACAACGAATATCAAGCCTGGAGACAGGCTGATTTCTTCTTTCTGTTTCTGGCGTCATATAACATAGAGACTAGGCGTCGGAATACCGATAACACATGTCGGTGCAGCAGATTGTTACTTTACCCAAGTATAAACTGGCCGAACGTTTCTTTTGAAACTTCAGTGGTTTAACTTTATATCATGTCAAATAGCAGTCCCATCTGCCCTCTTATTTTAGTTCCGAGTATTAGCCTTCCCGTTGTCCAATGCAATAAGTATGGCAGCCAAATCCAACCTTCAGTACCAGACCATCACTGAATGGCTCCTCAAAACACTTTGCAAGTGAATTCAGAACTGCAGACATATCACGGAGAGATTACAAAATGTTATACATAGACACAATTATGAAGCATTGTTAGCCCTCAAGCTTTGAATTCAGCAGTTTCTGAGTTCGATCCTCGGTAAGTAGACCGGCAATCCTAAGATAGAATGCTATCAGTCTGTGGAATAAGATGTTTGAGGTCTTCAGAGCGGTGCTACTGAAGATTCGAGAATTCTGGGACGTTACGCTTTGGCGAATGGTAAAAATACCAACGTTTCGAAGCAAGGTAGTGCCCTATTCCTCAGGGTCAGGCAGTTCAATAAGCCTTCTAAGTCTAAAGATGAAGGCACTACATCCTACGAAAAGTTGGTAGAATCTTACCAGTCGACACGGCGTAACATCTCAGAAGACCGAAGTCCTTATCTGAACTTTTCCAGTTTGTTGCTGACGATTTGCAAACCCAGAATTAATTAAACTAGTACAGTCTGTGCTGCTAATCTAACGGTAACATCACTGAAATCGAATCGACACGCGGAACCTGTAACAAACGCTGCCTGAAGCCAAGTGTCTCGGTCTACTTGGGAAACACGGATATTAAAATAGATATTATTAAAATGCATATTAAACAGAGAGTGAATGTTAGTACAGGATTCATCTGACTCCGATTATTGTCAAATGTAGGACACATGTGAACGAGATAACCTTCACATTCAAAATAAATCGGAGAATCTATGAAAAAATGTGTGCGTCTATCAGGGTCTCAAGAAGGATATTGCTCCCCGGCATTATAGAACGTTGTGGTTAATTTGCTGGTACGCCTGTTTCATACTTGGAACGGTCACGGTTCATTTCTATTCCCAGACATGGCTACCCAGACTGGGGTGATTCGATATACCCTCCCGAGTTATTCAGGCAATGCACCTGGACAATACACCTATCCCATCGGGCCAGGGTTGTTTCCTTCTACACTCTTTTCTATTTACCATTTACTATAACAACCTTAAGCAAAGTGGCATAATGAACAAGTGGCAATAGTACCATTAGGCTAATCAGCACGTGGCGTAGTTTCAAAGACGATGAAAAAGGGACCGAAAATTGCAAAACTGAGGTAAATCAAACCTAATAACATCAAAGGGCTAACAATGCGCGGAACAAGCCACACTGCGTAAATCTACTTTCTATAATAATTAGTGAAAAAGTTATAGTTGCGTGAAAACACCAATAATTTTAAATGGGGTTAACTAGTTTTCATCTGTGTAACAATTATTATTATTATTATTATTATTATTATTATTATTATTATTAAAGCGTGGCTTCACTATAAATACTTGTCTACGTAAATCTGATGCTTATTGGACCGTGCATCATTGTGATAACTGAAGAATAAAAAACCAACTAGATGCCACTTATTATTTTATTGTACTTCTTGTAGGCTCAACATGTTTCGGGCACTACTATGCCCATCAACAGGAGCTCGCCACTACGATGTTGATTACCACATTGGTCATTTAGTTCTTGGTTTGCCGTATGTTGGAGGGTAGGTGCGGTTAAGTTGGAATAGTGTCCGGGCTTCAGGCTTTGCCTGCAGGCCGGACACTACTCCAGCCTAACTAAATGACCAATGTGGTAATCAACATCATAGTCGTGAGCTCCTGATGATGGGCATATTCGTGCCCGAAACATGTTGAGCCTATAAGAAGTATAATAAAATAAAAAGTGGCATCTAGTTGGTTTTTTATTCTTCACTTGTCTACGTAATTCGGCAGTGCCCTTTGCCCCCAGAGCTAAGGAAATTCACATTATAACTGCTGCTGAATTTTGTTTCTCTTTGGAAGAAGACAGCCGGTGAAGACTTCCAGAATTTTCTCTGTGCTTAACAAGGGTAAAATGTTGGAACCGCAGACTCGCGACTTATATAACGTTTCATTACTCACAAAACTTTTTCCTCCAGGCCCTTTTACGTGTAAGGAAAAAATCCGAACTTTAAAATGTATAAAATATTATTATTACTATTCCTCAAATCTAGCGGTAACAAAATGCACTTTAATAACAGAATGCATTACACAAGTAAACATGTTTTATGAACTTCAACTTAGAGAACCATTAAGTACCAGTCAATCACAAACCAGTCCACATCTTATACAGAAATCCTAAAAACAGCTACATGTTTCAGCTTTTAATTAAGCCATCATTAGGTTGTAAAACATATGGATACTTACTAGTTCTCTGTACAGTTAGCACAGCGAGTTGAGTCAAGTTGTTGCCTTCAAAGGTACTTTAATTTAGTGAAAACTGTAATAGGACGACCAAAGTGTATTTGGGAGAATATTGAAAAGAATCTTAAAGAAAAAGAGTAGGGGCATATAGCAGAATCGTCTGATTCACCACCGAGTTTAGTGGCGTGCTGTAGTAAAAGCGGTGTTGAACTCGTTTCATTGAAGGGGTGGAATGTTGAACAAAAGGAAACATCAGCTTTTCAAGCCGAGCTCGCTGAACAGTTAACCTAAGCGATTTCCCGAAACTCTCTTCATGTTTAACATTATCGGCAGATACTATGTTCGTTATTATATTCTTAAAGAGACTGTCTCTTGTGAACCACCAGTAGCCATTTATTATAAGATGGATAAATGAAAGACTATTAGACTGGTGAGACATGTAGCACGAATTGAATGAGACGTGAATAGAGTTTTGGTCGAAAACTATGAAAGATGGATATGAATTGGAATACTTAGGCTTCGATTGGAGAAAAAAGATAATATTAAAATGGACCTTAAACAAAAACGAGTCAGAGTATTGAACGAAGACAAACTTACAAGCATTAACAAACATACAGGTTCGATTAAATGCAAGAACTTCCTTTATTAGCTGGCCAACTGCTGGGTTTCTCACGTAGGCCCATGTTCCACGGAGACGTAATAAAAGTGCGCAAGAAATGAATGCGGGACTGAGACGGCCTGTAGGCATACATGGTGAAGGCGCTTGTGTCTTTACGGACAGCGAGATAAGCGCGTAGGTGGGCAGTTGCCAGAACTTCGGAGAGACGCGCTACTTCCAGCCTCAAGGTAGAAATGAATTTTCCAGGATAACACAGGCGGTACCGTGACTAACCTTCAGGCTGGATGGCCGAAAAACCGTGGTTCGGTTCCCGACAAGAGCGTAAAGCCCTTCACTGCGCCAAAGTCTATGCCAGAGTTCTGTTTCTCCGGGTACAAAGGGACCGGAGCGTGAAACTCATCTCCAATTTTTGCTGAGATAAGAATGAGTGAAACCATGTCACCCCTTCCATGTCTTCACTGCAGGCATGAGGGCAAATTGACCTCGTGGTGTCCCACCCAGAAGAAAGTAAACGTAATGGTCCGCACTGTCGGAATTTCAAACATCACACACGAGACAGTCGCGGCCAGTAGTTTCAGAACGTTGCAGGAGAGTTACGCGATTCTTACACCGACACTAAACTGTTGCCAGGGCAAAGCGTTATGTGACGGCATTTCGAATCTTGACCGCCATCTTTTGGTCGGGAGACAATGAAGTCAGCACGATAGTGAGAGAACACAAGCCGAGGAACCATTTTTCGTTTTCTTTCTGCAGCTAGAAGAAAATCAAGCATGAAGTGTTACGAGAGAGGGGCTTTTTCTCATTTAGAAAGCGCCCTTTTTTAATATATCTTTCTCACTCATTCGCCCTTTTCTTTCTCGCAGCTTATTTACTCCAAAGACATCGGTACAGTCATTATCAAACTAAATGTAGACTCTTCATTTCGTCTATTATAGTACATTGTTATTAGTGGAAAGCGAAACAGAATGTTTAGATAAAAGAACCTTACTACTTTACCCTAATCGAAATGGAGTGTGTACGAAATGAAATTAAATTCGAAATAGCTCAGTAGTAGCTCAGTAGGAAAATGTTCAAGTATTTCCACTTTCAGCATCTTCCGTAACAAGAAACACCACTTCAGTTTGTAATCCACAGTCAAACAGCACTCTTCACATAATGCTAACACACATGTCCTGTAATTTTATTTGCAAAAGCCACCCTTCAATTTGCATGCATGTATGCGGAAATGTGTTACTTGTAATGCCCAGAAATGACCAACATGATGTGCAATAAACGCCTCTCTGCATGTTGTTTTCAATAAACACAAACATCAGCAGAATAGCGCTTTTAAATTTGGGGGGAATTAATAAGTCATATTTACATCCTGCCCCCCCCCCACTTCTACCATTTTCCCTTTCCTCTATCCCTTTCTAACCTTTATCTCCTTGCGCCTCTTCGTCGTTAAAACAATAAATTAATTAAACGCGTAATGTCAAAATTTCCGTGGACAATCCATGAAGGCATGGGACAATAAAACAAACCTCTCCTCATTCTTAACTTCAGCACTGAATGTAGCAGAATGGTTAACTTCACACTCCGGCCACTTTACCCCAGAAGGAACTCCGATACCCAATGAATATGAGGTTATGTGTGCCCCAGAGCCCGTTGGCACGTTTCGGGGGAAAAAAAAACCTCTGACCCCTACCGAAATTCAAACCCCGGACAATCCAGCCCGTAGCCTAGTCACTATGCCGACTACGCTGACCGCCTTCTGCGTTAATTACGTCTTTATGGTTTGGATGGAAGATTTACCAAAACAGTGGTGCTATCTGTGAACGTATGTGAAAATCACCAGGATGTGAGAATGGCACAACATACAAACAAGTAGTTAGATAACATACATACATATATATAAATGCATACATACATACAAACATATACGCATACATACATAGTCATAACCCATATCCTTTCATACACATAAAATACATTTATTTGAGGCAGCGACAGGAAAATTTTGCATGACCTAAGGATAGCTGTCCACATTCACGTGAAACAGGAACGTAAGTTTTAACTTGTGTTACGTGCAATTCCTGTTTCCGAACGTATGGAAGTAAAGTTCCATGAGTTTCTAAAGTGGGCGATAGGTGAAGGCAAACTGTTAGCTTGAAGCTTTTGTCGCTTCATTCCCGAAGAACCCGCTGACACCACCACCACCACCACCACCACCACCACCACCCCTCTGTGTGGACTCTTAAAACTGTGTGGAAATAATGGGTAGAAAACGTTTTTGCTCCTGTGAAGGTTAAACAATCCCAGTACAAGCCAGGGTAGGCCCTGAGGGTTCCAGGAGGTTGAAGCTCCTAGATTTCATGACACGCGGCACATGAAGGTGGTAAGGTTGGCAGTCCTACGCACCGGCCGCCTTTACCCCCAGGAAATTTTCCTAGTATTCATTTCTGTTAGAGGCTGAGATGACCCCGGGGACATAGTGCGTCCAGAAGGATTATGTCAATGAAACATTCCAGTGGCACCATCGGGAATCGAATCCGCGACCTTGAGGCTAGCAGCGCAGTGCTCCAACCGTGTCACCGCTCCTGTAGGGTTTCGAAATAGCGGACGTGCATTCCTTAACCAGTCACTACACTGACTGCGCTACCCCAGCTGATAGCACCGAAAGAGAGTGCCTGTTGTCCCACTTTGTTTCGCTCCAACTGGACAGCAGGAAAGCCTTCGTAATTCTAAGACGGCTTTCCATACAAAGGCAGGGACGTCATGTTAGAACTCCAAATTCTAACGAACTCCGCAGTAGAGGATTGTGTTTTAATAGTGCATTGCTAACCGGTTGTTCGAGAAATTCCTTGTTATTTAGAAACCAGAAGGACCGTCACATTCATTACAAGAGATCCTATTTGTTACTATTCATTAGCACTTCACCTGCATCAGATTCATTTTAATATAATGGTCCCATTTGTACCTAGAAGTTCCAATTGACCTCTTCCCATGTGGTATTCCAATTAAAATCTTATTTGTGTTTCTATTTACACTTTGAATGCTATACGTCTTGCTCGCCTTCTGCGTAACCACTATGCTATAACTGAGACAACGGAGATTGCTCAGTCGGTACAGTGACTCGTCCACGGGCGGTATCGCCAAAAAATCGTGGCCCAGTTTCCAGAAGAGCAGAAGAACCTTCTCTTAAACGTCCAATCTGGCTCTGAAGTCCACCCACCATTCTACAAACACTCCATAACCACCGGCGGCTAATGCTCTGTACTTATACCTAAGGCGGTGGCGGAATACAGTTCAGTAATCACCTCCATCTAGTACCGATGCCAGGAATGAATGGAGTAATATCTCCACTTCCTCCATATGCCTTCAAGACGTACTTTTTACTTTTACGCGTAAATAACAATGTTGAGATCCTCGATCCTCTGGGATATTACGCAGATCAATAACGTTAAACCCTTTACGATGGGAGCGATAACCTGTCCCGAAATATCGGTCATCATCTACCAATAAAGGCCTCCATTTAGACGAGGTGGAAGCTTGAAATCTCGCACAAAGTAACGTTGCTACACTTGTCCCTTGTCTATCGTACAAGGCCATCAAAAATCATTTTGTACGTTATTCATTCCTACACAAATGCGAAGCGTACAAAATTCAAACACAATAATCACTGAAAAGCATTCTGAACAACATAAAGTTAGAAGGTTTCTTATAGCGTAGTCGGTATAGCGAATGTACTACGAGCTGGACGATTTGGGTTAGAGGCAGGATACGTTTCTGCAGAACTTTCAGACAAGCTCTGAGACCCATCCAACCTCATATTCAACGGGTAATGAAGTTATTCCCAAGTAAAGCAGCCAGGGCGAGAACTTGATCATTCACCTAATCTAGGTCCAAGTTCAAGAATGAGTGGAGTTACTGCATACTGTATACTGTATGCTGTATACTGTATACTGTATACCACTACTCCCTCTATATGTCATATCTCTAACTAAACCCGAAGCTGGCTAGCATTACCGTCGGTAGCATACGTACCGCTCAAAAAGATACTGATGGTCAAATTTAGTCTCGTGGGATGTCAGCGGGTGTAGTCTGGGAGTAGCAGTCTGTTCCAGTTACATTCAAAGCAGCAGACAGAGATGGATGCGACAGTGTTCTCCGATACCTTTACATCTATCCACCAAATTATACGGCTTCACATGTCCAATAGCAGTAACGTCACACTCAAAGCCTTTAGAACCTGAAACCATGTACACCTCTCTCACTATACCAGCTCAATATTGATCACCTCTCAACTCGTTCACGCTACAGACACCCGCTTTATCAGAAAACACATGAAACATCCAGCAAATTAGGGTTCGCGTTCTATAGTTTGAATACCAAGCCGTCGACACGTTCCATATTGACCTTGTAGCTGCATTGTTGCTACACAATTTTAAACAATTGTAACTGACTCTGAATTTCTTTGTTAAGTTTCCTCACGTTGGATATCGCATGAATGAAAAGACCCTGACAACAAACTCACGCAGAATTGACTGTAATTCTTACAACGCTTTGTGGCGGCAGCCAATCAAAAGCAAGTACATTACGAGTAACAGCGTTATCTGTAGCAAGCAGACAGCCTTTCAAGTTTCTCCTTTATCTGCTGTGCTCCATTTCTTTTATTTTGTTCCGATGTATTTGCAAGCTGTAAAAGCAATGTTAGAAATGCCTGTCACTTTATTATTCGTATCAAGAGATGAAAATCTCGAAGAATTGTAATTTTATATGTTGTAGAGGTAAAAACCAAGAATATGCGTCTTTGAAAGGATTGTGGATAAGAATATGTTCTTATTCTTGGGTCTGCACTCTACGTGATTGTATATATCAAATGGCGATTACAGTACAATCTAATTAACAAAAGATAACTCATCTAAATCCATGATTATTAAACCAAAGGCTTTAGCGCCGTAGATAGTAAATCCAGAGCTCGACACTATGGCCAGGCTATAAACTCTCTTCCGAATCGCCATAACCAATTTACTTACGTCACGTTTCATGTTTATACTTCTATCTACGAACCTCCCCTTGAACAGATTCCATTACAAAATTTCTCCGCTCATTTCATGAGCCTTACAACAGATCTACAGCCCATTTTAACTTGCGAGATTTCGGTTTCCCCCGCGGTGTGGTTTAAGCCTTTGCTCTTCTGGGACATTACGCAGCATAGGTTTTAGTTGGTTACCGATGTTTCGGGACAACATACTTAACCCACCTTCGAGGACAAAGCAGACAGAAAAGAAACTGCTTGATCCTTGAAGACGGAACCGATATAGCCTGCGTAATATCCCAGAAAAACATCACATTTTAAGTTGCTTCGTTTAACAAATGCGGTATTTGTGAAATTTCATGGGCGAGTGGTTATATATTCAAGGCCTGAAGCTTAAACACAGAGATAATTTAAGTTTTTGTTTTTAAGTGGAGGAATAAGTTCCATATTGACAATTTTCATTTTATAAAATTTAGATCCATTCCATATAAAACCATCAGCTCTACATTTGTGAAAATTTCAGACATGCATAGCTGAAGGGAGATTGGGGTGGGGGGTGGGGGGTGGTCATTTTGTGATCATTTTAAAATGAGTTCTTACAATAAATGTGCGTGTCCCAAATTCCATAACTAGATCCTCTGTTGCTTAAAAATGCATCTGCTTTTGCACAAAGCAGCGTTAAGGGACACAGTCACAGCCTTATGTGGGCCAGCGTATGTAAACATATGTCGATCGCCCCTTCCTGTACGATTATTCAGACTTTTACTCTATGCACACAGAGGGATGTTTTCATATTATGCAAAGCACACAGAGCGCGAAAATGAACACGTAGCTTAATCTACCGTCTACGCCCGTGGAAATCTTGATGGTAACTGCTTAGGGATATGTTCAATTTCGAAAGCATATCTATCGTTATGAAGGGTGAAAAGCCTATATAAACACGGCTGAGTGAAAACCCAATCTCACAATACTATACCAATTGCAATATATATTAATACGAGTACACAGAATTTCCATCCAGAACCATTATTCATTTACTGCAACACAGCTTCAAGCTTCGGTGGACTTCGTAACCATCACCAGGCTGTCAAATAAAAACGTTTTAAGAAGGGCAAATTTTAAACAAAGAATACATTTCATTTGCTTTTGTGAGATCCCCAGAATTACGCGATATTATTTAATATGTTCCCTTGCTGTGTCAACTAGTAACTGTTATTTATGTAAAACCATCTATTTTAAAAACAATATGCATAAAATTTTTAGATTTGGTATTCTATGAATATTAAATTCAAAACTATGTTCAAATATTAATGTCTACGTTTCCTTTCTTCAGTTTCCTAGTTTCTTCAAAGGAATATGACGAAGGTGAAGTTCACACTGAATATGTAATCTCTTGCAATTGATTTTCCGTATTTCATGCCGTCCTCTACCTTCCTTCAGAATATTTTCCAGGGTCAATTCTGTAGTGATCAAACCTAATTTTGATGCGGTCTCCTGTTTCTAGATACATACCTCATACAATCACCACATAAAATGACTCCGAACTATACCCGTGTTTGTATTTTCATATTAAAGTTCCATTCAGCAACACCATTAGCAGTTCAGAATGTTCTGCGTCGCATGTAATGATGATTAGTGAATAATCAGCTGTGAAGGAACTGACGTCAAGCTGAGGCACTGTACTTGCTTGTGCCTCAATGTACCGAGGCCGGCCATGAGAAACCTGTCCCAAGACGGCTCATATCCTGGCCAAGACTGGAACCGACAACCTCTAGAATGGAAGGCAGGCGCTTCAAATCTTGATCGAACTTCCTCTTCGCATCCACCGGTAGATACCAAATGAGCGCAGGTCTCAAATGCACAGCGGCGGAAGCTCACATTTTAAAGCTCCTCTTATGCAACTTCTGCAAGTTTCTGTACCTGTTTCACTGTTAAACTGAGGTACTGCGGGGAGACGGTAATGGCTTGTTTCAAGTTGGCAATACTCCATCATGTGTCCACCTGAAGACACCGGTAAAAGCCGTGACATTCCTAACTGAGGACCATCGAACCGCAGCCCAAGAACCGAAACTGGGATTTCACGAAAAAGGAGAACTGAACCGCGAAATTTTGTTGAACTAACGCATGCGTACAGATTGCACGACGTCCCTTAACAAAATAAAATTCACAATTATGACAACAGCTGATAGGACAAGGTAGTGACAAGATTATTCTTCTTAAAGCCAAGAAATCGCTAATACACCAGTGGGTTCGTCTAGATTTTTATCTCGACATGTCTGACTGGTTGAGACGAACGAGTTGTTTGGTGGAAATGGTTCTTTTGTGTGGCTCTCTCCACGGAACCCCCCCCCTCCCTTCCCGCAGGGTCCACTGCCCCCGGACTCCAATCAACTCACACAAGGCGCTGCTAATTCGCCACGGTTTTACAGAACAGCGCGACAAACTTCTTACAAAAAACATCAAATAGTTACAGGTATTTCTCCACATCAAAGAGTACATTTTTCCTTTTTGGAAGGAGATTTGATGTAGTGTAAAGTGCTCCATTAAAGTGCAGGCCATGCCTGTCGTGTATGTGCAGTTTGTTCTCAAAATGGGCAACGTCAGTGTTTCGAAGGGCAAAACGGATTATTTGATACATCATGAAATGCAATGTTTCTTGAAATAAACCCATTTCTTCAGTGTCCCCTTATGAATATTATAAATAACTAATGGAAAGGCAAGGAAAAATTCAGGTGGAAGGCCTCTATACACGAATGTATCTGTCGAAGACATCTGACGATTAACGCCATCTATCAGTCCCTGATAGTCTTTTTATTAATGAAAGTATGTACATGTCGTTGCCGTCTGACAATGCCATCTGTAAACCACTACCACTCCTTTCCAGTGAAAGGCACATTTCGGCGTCGTCTGATAAAGAACATCATGCGTCAGATGTTAGAAGTATCTCACAGATGCTAGAAGTGTCTCACAGATGAAAGCATTAGGTCACGCAATCCCCTCTTCTCCTTTATAAACCTTAAAGTTCATTACCGTGCTCACAACAGCCTGCAACTGGCCCCTATCCTGAACACAGTCCACACAATCACGCTACTTACTCAACATCTGCTTGAATTTTACTCTCATCTGCACCCAAAACTTCCATGTGGCCTCTTCGGTGTACGTTTTATGACTAAAATTCAGTAAGCATTTCTAATCATACCTATCCTACTTGCGCTACATGCCCCAGCCACGTTATATTACTCACATTACAACTCCCACTCCCGTTAATACTGTCGTAAACTGCTAGTCTGTGTACTTTGCACCATCTTCTCACACACATAACATAAACGATAAATACAGTAAATATTTTGTGAAGTCAGCTCCATGATTTACATGCCACACCGTTAGAAAGTTTCGCATGTTACTAAACATGTACTGATCACTGAAGTTTTGACCGGCCATCCGAAACCTTGCACCACAACTGGCTGGTTGTTCAGTCTTTCAATAACCCGCAATACTGAATTCTTTCTCCAAATTACCCCGGTTCCAAGAAAACATAATCGATCATCTGTAGGTAAGCGAAAAATTAATTAATGTTAGGAAAGAAATAACGTCGCTGTACAGCAGATCCCTCATCAGTCACAGGCTAACGTTTCACTACCTGTAGACCAGATGGATTGTCCTCTAAACTGTGTACAGACAAGTGCATTGTGGCAGGCAAGCCGGCTGGAAACAGAACACATACGCATCACTTACTTTAAAACCTAATTGTCTGTCCATCAGTGAATCTATCCACCCATCCACGGATACATTTCCTACAAAAGCACTTCACATCAGCTATCAGGCTTCTATTATCCTAGCGCAGAAGTCAGCGGAAAAGCACAAAAAGCACAGCATACACACAAGAAATGAGATACGCGAATTCATTCACAAATCAACATATTTTCCAAAACACTAATCTGCAACATTCTCATAAATTACGCCTAACAGAGAACTCTTTACACCGAGGCGTACAACATGACGCCCGCGGGTTCATTTAGGCCCTCCTGAAGCTTTTTTTTTTTAAAAAAAAAAGAAACTCCAAATTATGTATCATACATAACGCAGTAGGTCGGTAGGGCCTAATCACCTGCCTGCCGATATTTTTGAACATCAATGCTATCTATAATAGGAAAACATTGTTCCGTCTACAACGGATTGCAACCAACTCATCTTCAGTGATTTAGACTGAATACTGCATTTCGTTGGATTTTACTCCTGATAGAACTCTTATGAAGTGACACCTGGGAAAAATTCTCACAAAAATTACATATTTTGCTCTTTGATAATGTAATGAATGCACTTTATATTATATGATATGATATGATATGATATGATATTATATTATATTATATTATATTATATTATATTATATTATATTATATTATATTATATTATATTATATTATA
>Ga0123357_10006230_pt1 | contig 14491 bp, 5 predicted proteins | sample TergutEmb28metaG_FD_89873 | JGI IMG/M metagenome (GOLD analysis project Ga0123357, IMG submission 89873) | Embiratermes neotenicus P4 segment gut microbial communities from Petit-Saut dam, French Guiana - Emb289 P4 | ecosystem: Host-associated > Arthropoda: Insects > Digestive system > Gut ...
TAGTAGTAGTAGTAGTAGTAGTAGTGTTGGTGGTAGTATTAATAGTATAGTAGTAGTGGTGTTGGTAGTAGTAGTAGCAGTATTAGTGGTGATGGTGGTGGTTGTAGTGGTGGTGTTAGTATTAATGGTGGTGGTGGTACTAGTAGTGGTAGTAGTACTAGTGGTAGTGGTTGTAGTACTACTAGTGTTGGCGGCGGTGGTGGTGGTGGTGGTGGTGGTGGTGGTGGTGGTGGTGGTGGTACTAGTCGTGGTAATAGCAGTAGTGGTAGTGGTGGTGGTACTAGTAGTAGTAGGAGTGGTAGTAGTAGTGGTGGTACTAGTAATAGTAGTAGTGGTGTTGGTGGTACTAGTAGTGTGGTGGTAGTAGTAGTAGTAGTAGTAGTAGTAGTAGTGGTAGTAGTAGTAGTAGTAGTAGTAGTAGTAGTAGTAGTGGTGGTGGTGGTGGTGGTGGTACTAGTAGTAGTAGTGGTGGTAGTACAGATCATTAAGCTTCGCGTTATGTATTTTTCTCCACTTCCCTGTTACCATGTCCCTCTTAGGCCCGCATTTTCTCATCAACACCCTATTCTCAAAAACCCTAAGCCTACATACCTCTCTCAAAGTGAGCCACCAAGTTTCACACCCATACGAAACAACAGGCAAAATTATAGTTCTCTGTATCTTAATAATTATATTTTTGGATTGCTAACTGGAAGACAAAAGATTCGGCATCGAATGACAGAAAGCATTTTCTCACTTTAAGGTGCTCTTAATTTCATCCTGAAGAGAATTTTGATTCGTTATGTAGTCCCCAAATATTTGAACTGTTGCATCCTTTCAAAGGAACTATTATCAATCTTTATATTGTGTCTCTGTCCTTCATTCTGATCTCGAGACATGACCACAACTAATGAGGAGTAAGAAAGGATGCGGATTTGATCGTAGTGCAATTTGAGGTAATATCTCCGCAGTTGTCAGGAGCAACTGAGGCAATCCACAAAAATATGAATCAGAACAGCCTGTGTCCTGGTCCGCGGACTTCTCAGATATTATGCAAAGTGGAAGTTACTGAGCCGTGACGTTAGGATAAGACAGCACGAAGAATCGAGTGTTCCCGGCAGAAGGGTGTCCTATAACAGACGTTGCTGGTGCAAGTTACGCTGTCCAGAAGAGACAAAGATATTTAAGGTGGTTAAGACGCAGCTTCTGTTTGTGACATTTGTCAAGCTGCTATATCCGTAGCTGCTGAACACAGCTGTCCTCATTTTGCGGTACAATTGTCAGTGCGTCATGCAACGAAGTAAATAAGGTGAACACACAAGGCAGAGGTTACGAGATAAATTAAATCCAGCTACGTATGTAAAATGGCCAAGTGAAAATATAAGTAGCTCTATACAATATGGGATGAGTGTCCGAGGGCGTTAAATGTTCAAGTTACAGACTATGACACTGCGTACTTTGGTTGACAGTCAACGGTGTTTCGGACAAGCTTACCGCATCCACCTGTTACTGTAGATACGCAAGAAGTTCCTCCCAAACGTCGTTAAGTACCTGCAAATCTACAGTGTTACACAGCCGAACACCGTGACATTAAAATCCATACAAATCCTGTAATTCACAACCTCCTTTGCTTTGAAAGAGGACCATAAATTTGAAGTGTTTGAAAATGAAGCGTGCACAGTGATATCTGAAGCTTGAAGAACAGGGGGAACTTCTCAAAATTAGGGTACATTACCGCTTATGGTCAGGGCAGTGAAGGGGAAGAGATCGCAATACAGGCTCCTAGCAACAGGACTGCGAGGATCGCAGGTGGATGTAACTGGATTGGGGGTCGAGTCGAAAGACGGCGTTGGTATTGATGATGTGAAACATTCAAGTTCTGTGACCAGAAAAGAAGTTTTAGTTCGTTTGCTGTCTTGTGGGGAGTGAAGCCACGTCATCCTGCAGGAATTTATTGTTTCCTACAAACGTGTTGCCTCCATCTTCAGGGTCTCACAGGTGCCAGCTACTTTAAATGTGTGTTGGTATGATACTTATGTGTTCTTGACAGCTTATCTAAGCACAAATCGTCACAAGTATCGTTAAAAAATCTACTTTTACTATAATGTCAGGTTCTCATCGCCACTTGCAGCTAGGCATCCCGACAGGTTCTACAATACAAATGTGGTCCCCAGACACTGACGTTTCGTTGCGTTTAATTAAAAAAATATTACAGTGTGGCGCCACAGCGGTATAAATACGAAGCTAGTTAATGGAAATCCATATTTAACCCTTTGAAGACCGAAATTAATCTCAATTATACATACAAACACACTGCGTACCTCACGGAAGGTACCGTGTCCCTCCATTGGAAAGGCCAATCTGTAAATGATGTACAGCGAAATAATGATTGTGTGTGGGAACCACACGGAACGCATAAACACAATGTGTGGGCAAACTGGAACTTTAAGCTTGACACAAGGCAGTACGTACAGAAACGACCAGGACTTAAAAGGGTTAAAATACTGTCATTATAAAAACTTAATTATTTCAGTACGGGTGCTTCCGTTAGTGCATATGGGTAACACGAAAGCCTAAACAGTGTGTACTATATCTGTGTGCATATTTCCACTGTATCTGTGGTACTGCAACCTTGGGCTCTGCTTACCAGTGTTAGTACAAGATACATACATCTTTTACGTAAAGGATATCTCGTTTTTCAAACGTTTGGTTCCAACAACTACACGCAGGATACGTCCCTTCTCCGAGTTCTGGTTTCACACATGATACGTATATAAAGGATACGTCCATCTCCAACTTATGTTTCCACGGATTATGTAAGGATACGTCCCTTATCCAACTTATGTTTCCATGGATTATGTAAGGACACGTCCCTCTTCCAACGTATGTTTCCACGGATTATGTACGGACTCGTCCCTTCTCCAACGTATACTTCCACGGACTATGTAAGGATACGTCACTTCTCCAACTTTTGTTTCCATGGCCTATGTAAGAATACGTCTCTTCTCCAAATTATGCTTCCACGGATTATGTAAGAATACGTCCTTCCTACAACTTACGTTTCCACGGATTATGTAAGGATACGTCCCTTCTCGAAATTCTGGTTCCATGAATTATGTACGGATACAGTCTCCCACCACACACCATAGAGGGACGGATCCATTTGGATCAAGGAAGGATAGATGCTTGAAAACAAAGAATAATTACAGCATACACATGTCTAATTTTAACCAATTTAAAAGTGAACCACATATTACTGTTTCACCAACATTATATTACAATACATTTATGGACAGAATTTAACCAAAATCTGTAAATTTCTGAACTACTGATACCACAACATAGCTATGTTTATTGTGGCCAACTTTATTGCTGTATGTTTCAAAGAAATAATGATGCCAGCTCGCTGAAGATGCCGAGATAATAGCGCCTTAACATGTAGGAGCTATAAAATACTGTAGCATACATTATAGAATAGTGCAGTTGTTGGTGTTACGTGAGTTATTGACTTATGCACGAACACGTCCCATCTTCAGCTTCTTCTTCCATGAATTACGTATGGACAAGTCCATTCTCCAAGCTTTGGTTCCACGAATTACGAATAGGATATATAAATTACATTCATACACCCATATGCAATTGTTGGTGTTGTTAACAATTTTATACATTTGATTAATGCATGGAACATGGAACATGTCAAACTATGTACCGTATGGCCCGTTCTCTGAACTTCTGGTTCCACAATTTATGTTAAGGATACAATACTTTTTAACTGATGCTGCCACGAAATACGCGAAGTGTTCATCCCCTCTCCAACTGATGGTTCGATTAATTGAGTAATTAAACAAGCTATTAAGATTTTGTTCAGCCCGTTAACGGCTTGCGTTGGTATTGAGACGGTAAGTTTCAAATTACAAGGTGTCAGCCAGCCGATCACACGTGGTGCTGGGTGCTGTCAACTGAACTACCTAGACCGTGTGCTATCCTACCGTACACACTACAGTTGACTTTTGCCTGAAGTGAAAATAAATTACTGAATGGAATTTGCAGAGGCAAATCCTGTGCACTGCCGGTCCCAGTGGCCGCGCGGTCTAAGGCGTAGGTCTGCGGCCGCTCGCCTGCTGGGATTGTGGTTTCGAATCCCGCTGGGGGCATGGATGTCTGTGTTGAGTGTTGTGTGTTGTCAGGTAGAGGTCTCTTCGACGGGCTGATCACTCGTCCAGAGGAGTCCTACCGACTGTGATGCGTCGTTGTGTGTGATCTAGAAACCTCAAGAGTGAGGAGGCCATGGCCCGCGTTGGGCCGCAGCGCCACAAGAAACTCCCCCCACCAAAAAAAAAAATTTATACACTGGAAATAATTCGGACGGACCTAGTCAAGTGAAATGGAGTTCCAAAGACCAGTAGCTGGATTTAGCCTACTAAGTGTTGGAGGAGAAGTGCCGACAAACTAAGTATCGCTGATCTATAAGATGAAACACGACACTGAATTATAAACCGAAAATAACCGGAATTACAGGCAAACAGAACTGACCAATGTCGCGGCAAATAATTTTATTTCGCGCAGACACATTGTCAGCAAAAAATTTTATTTTTATTGCATAATGATACCTTATTGGCCGACAGGTGTAACGGACCGAACACCAATCAGGGAACGGTTACTGTCCGCACTGTTTCTTTGTTCTGTTGTACAGGCCCAGACCTTACGATGAGGCGATAATTCATCCGATGAACTCTACATTGGTCCAAGTATTCGTATTTACCACTAATTAATTTTATTTACAATTGTTTATTTAACGATGCTGTCAGTATCCCGAATACTGAGCATGAATGATATAAAGGTTGATGAACAATGAATGGAAAAGGATGCGGAAGAAAGTGGTCGTGGACTATTGAGGAATGACAATAAAGCAGACTAGCGGGTGTCACAGGCAGACACGACGAACTCGGCAGCTCCCGAAAACAAGTCAGTAGCTTCACCGGTTGAGCCAACTTGCTGATTAATTCCGAATCGAGATACTCCGAAGGGCTAAAAGTTACAACTACACTGACCGGTGTACGACGTAATATTTCAATTACTTTTTTTAGTTCTACTGGTTCACATCAAAACAAATATGAAATTAAACCTTGATGTGGCCTAACTATGTGCTTTCAAACCGTGACCTCCTGAGTTACGACAATGTGCCGTTTGGTAGGTATCAAGTTTCGGAATAACACAGCGTCTCTACGTTGGCGTCTATCCTGGAGAGTGGAACAAACAGTCAATCCAAAACGTTGATAACAATCTACCAGACTGCACGGCGTCACGTCAGAGGATCGCTGTCTAAGTCAGGATTCCCAGGAAAGAGGCAAATAAATTTTTGTCTCCGGTGAAGTTACTTTTTCCCCTCTCCTTGTATTTTCATTTCGTTGTTAGACGAGATCAACACCCACTGAAGATCAGACAATGGCAGAAGTGGTCGGTTGTCACTGTCACTGCACCCTCCCCCGCCTAGCGCTAGAAGTGTGGTTGCTCGAGCAAAGCGCTGGATTAATGATCGCTCTTTGTTTACTGGCTGGTTTTCTCAGCTTTTCAAAATAATGTCGCCCTTTATTACGGCACGCAATCTATTAACTATAAACTACGCGAAGAAATGAGCAAAAAAAAAGTGTGTATCAAATATACCTTCAACAAAAATGTCCAAATCACCCTCGTATATTGAATCAACTGTCACAAGGCTTTTAAGTACCCATTAAACGAGGCTGAGAACGGACCATTGAAAAGAAAGTTGGGACAAGAAAGGAGAGGAAGTGAGAGGAAGAGGGATAAATGTGCACAAAGTGACGCTTCAGGATTTGTACTTCTCAGCAAATAAATTATTTAGGAGATCCAATAAGAGAGAATGGGGTTGAAATGGTGACATGCAAAGGACAATGCGAAATGGACCCAACACTCTGGTCCTGCAACTTGGTGTAAGGACGCGATCTGAGACACTTAAGCTTAGGCCTATAGGAATATAAAATTAAAATACGTTCTAAAGGCACAGGGTCAAATCAAGGCAATATTTTTGGAAGACCCTGCACTAACTGGATTCTTCTGGGACACTTTAGAATAGATTAGCAGGCTCCGGCGAGCACGACAATGCACAGCTGGTGTGTACTGCGGGCGGCAAACTTCATAAGTAGTTGGGACGACTAGCCGTTTTCCCAGCACGACCGTTCCCCATGTAGCAAAAGCTACTCGGTGAGTTAGTTATCACCAAAGTAATGGGAACTAAGAAATTAAAACTTGAAAATTCGCAATTAAACTTTATTACGCGTACTAAAAATTGTTCTGTTCTTGATAAACGCCTGGTTTTAAACGAATTCCAGAGCTACGCAGGTACGTAGTGCAGTACGATTTTTACAACACGTGGTTCAGCTTTCAGATTTAACCGCATTACTGCACAACTCCTTAATCAGCCACTCCACCGGGCATATTATCCACTACAAGGAGCACACGCAACCAACAACAGGAGCACAAATTCCGAATCCACTAGACATAACCATAAGCAGGTATTTATAGCTGTGTCTGCTGAAGGATAGCACACATCAGCGTTTAGTTCCACTATATAGCAGGAAAAAAATCCACTGAGAAGATCGAGAAGCTAACAGTCGTTCAGCTAGACAAAACATTCTCCACCTTTTATAGAACTCGAATGTTCACTCCCGTCTTCACAACAGCCCGCTACTGGCCCCTGTTCCAGCCTTATGAATCCATTGCATACCCTTATCCTCTCTTCTTGACATACACTTAAATATATTTCCATCAACATCTAACTCTTCCAAATTGCATCTGCACAACAAAAAGTTTACTGTCTTCTGATGTTATGTACTTTATAAATTTCCACAGTAACAAAGAAGCGAGAACTGCGTCGATACTTCCAATGCGTGATAAAAGGTCTGGTCACTTACCTCAAAACTTATTTTACCCGTCTGGTGGTGTTTGATAGTGTTGAACACATAATGCGCATACTGACTGGCATCTGAAAGAGAGAACAACCAATGAAATGCATTACGTTTAATGCAACAAAGCGTACAGACACAATGGTCTAACAAACTGTGGGTAAACAAACATTTTAACCTATCTCTAGAGTAGATTAATAATGAAAAAGGTAGAAGTAAACAACATGAAAGTTAAAGGTTCAAGTCTTGTGTGATGTTCCGCTGTTGAGTTAAACAAAACTAGACTCTTCGAAAAATGTTAGAGCCTTTATCATCAGGCCAGGCAGTCCAAATAGAGCGAATCCTGTTGGACTGCTTGACCCTGAAATATCCTTCGAAAAGAAGGAACTTAAATACCCAACGGCATAGCGTAACTTCCGGGCAGACGTGAATCTTCAGCAGCACCACTGTGGGAGCTTCAAACGTCGCAAGGTGAATCGTTAGAAATACTTAGCAACTGAGTATAGGTGGGGAAAATCACCACAGTTGAAAGAACACCATGTTCTGCCAACTTAACGACCCAAAATTGCTTATATCTTTTTTCCCAAAGAATTCTACTTTCTTTCTGTCAACAGTTACTGTTCCAGCTTCAGAACCATTACAAATCGGTACATCATTTATGACACTCCTCAACAACCAACGCAGTCCACATTTGGTAAGTCGAAGGACTGAGCTCTAGAAACATAGGCTGTTTAACCAGCCTACACAACTTAGCATGGAACTTTATGACAACATGCAACCTGCTCTCAACAGTAAAAGCAGTAGCTTTGTTGAACGAATACTTGGTTTTGGTTCTGTCGGTTAGTTCAAAAGCAAGATATCGGACGTCATTGTTAAGCCAAAGACATGTTCAGGATTTTCAGTGTGGATTTCACTGATTCCTCCTGCTGTTCGGGAAGAAGACCGGGTGTTTCGCATAAAGAAATTTCCCGTCTTCGACAGCTCTGTATTCCTGTTTGTTATCGTTCTCCGTAATGCCATTCTTGAATTAATGAAAACTTGCTTGCCTTCTTGCAACTCATTTCACCATTTCTTACAGCTGCGAGAGCTTGCTGCCCTTTACTTTAGCTCAATCTTCTTTGGGCGAACTCTGTGTTCAGGCACTGAATAAATTACCTGAACAAATAAGCAAGGAAACCTGTGCCTGATACATTTCAAGGTAGGCGGGGTAAAGTGGCTACTTCATGGGAGTAGTCTGCCCCTTTTACAAATCATTTAGCATCTTTTAGATGGAAGGCATTTTGAATAACCTGACTTTTATCGCTCGTTTATACTGCATTAATGGTTCTTGGGAAAATAGTAGTTTTTAAGAATTCGTTATGGCACTCGGGAAATTTGAATATGTACGAGGAAGCTACAGCTCACATCAGGTCTCGGTAAACGGGAGTTGTCCGGAATAAGGTTGACAGTACTCATGTCCTCGTGTTTTATCACGCACTGGACCACTGCAAAGTTCGTTACGGACGCGTAGGAAATTCAGTCGCTAGAGAGCAGCAGGAAGAGAGAGGCAGAATGGAGGACAAATCCGGACGTGTTTTCGTTGCAAGTGATTACACATACGGCAGAATTTGGTATGCCGGTAAATGCGTGAGCCAGAAGATATTTTACGGATGGGTAGAAGGTTCTCGAATAACGCTGTAAGGTGTTACGGTGTTCTGGAGAGTCACTGACGGAAGCACATGTCGAAAAACAAGTTGATCGGCGTATCTAGAAAAACAGAAGATCAGGGCAAACGGTTCTGAATTCATCCTCAAGCACCAAAAGCAGCGGCGGATGAATAGCTTTAAGCCCAAGCAGAGCCGGAATCCGGGGTTTTGTAGATATATGAAGGCAGAATCATTTAAATTTTAACTTGAATTCGTACGGTAAAGTGTCGTGCCACGAACTAAGTTATATCACGAAATTGGAGCCGTTTCCCTATAGCTGCAAAGAACGCTATATAGAAGTACGTGACTATGAACAGTTATTTTATAGTGCATAAAAGGAACAATGTGTACTGCAATTTCCTTTCTCGGAAACCATTAAACGAACAATATGCGGCACAACGGTGCTAAATAATAAAAGACGAACGTGATGTCACAGCTTGCATGTGGCACGTTTGGCGACTGAACTGAAATACTGCTACGTGCACAACAGTCCTTTGTTAAGCACATTTTCCTTTCTCCTTAACCACTAAAACGTAGTCTCTGCAAAACGTATCATCAGCATTTTGCATACACAGTGCATTTATGTGTTTCATATGATTACAACAATAAGCAACGATTAAACATTAACCGACTGGACTTGTAAATGAGAGGACTGTGTGTTTCCTGTACATTTTTAAGGAAGCTTCAATTAAGTTGAGGTTTCAGAAGAGAGATTTTTTTACACCCTGTTGTAATGGGACAGACATATTTCACGTAAATATTAATTTTCTTATTATCACTTTAGAAGAACTTCAGACTATATAATTTACGGCAGCAACGGGAAACTGCCTTGCGAAGTACGAAAGCTGCTGTTGGAGCAATCAGGCGCCATTAATTACAGTAAATTAAGCGCGAATGTCAGAAGCATTAAACACGTCACTGCTATAAAACATAAATTAATTGAGTAACTTTTAAGCCTTTACTTAAAAGGTAATTCAACGCAGTAGATTAAATCATCGATTATTGCGTTCTGACATGAATATGTCACCAAGAGATCTTGAAATCAGTCATTGGGACAGAAGGTAGCGTGTTGTGCCCAGTGATTGATGGAGGCCACAACTCGCTGCAGCGACCACGTGATCAGAATGTCTGTGCGTTCTTCCGGAACTCACAGGTTCAGGTCACGATGCGAGTGCATTGATTTTGAGCCACGATATAACTCTTCTGCCATGTAGCGATTCTTCGGCCGAAATCCTTTTATGGCGGTGCAGTGTGATCGCTTTATGCATTAAACGTTTGCCAGAAAAAAAAAAAAAAACAGTTTGATTAAACATAGCTTAATGCACCCTATACAATTAGAACAATGAAATAAATGACCGGAAAATGGGCAAGACGTTGATATCGCAAAATTGACATTAAAACTGCATACAAATTTGTAATAGAAAACATGAATTTTACATTCTCCATTCCGTACGTTATAATTCAATTATTACAATTCAAACTAACAGATGCATACAATTTTATTAAAATTACAATAATATAAAACACCAACTCCTACATATTTCGGCCCAAACTGGCCCATCATCAGGCAGCACACAACTGTATAAAACAGTTGTTCCGCCAGTTCTGCTGCTACATACACGAAATGAAAATGTGAAGCATTTGTATATTTTACTGTAAATAGATGCGTTCGCAAAATTGCGAAACGCGACTATCAGCTTCAACATGTCTGTCGGTCCGTCCGCATGGAACTCGGTTCCTACTAGACGGATTTCCATGAAATTTGACATTTGAGGATGTTTTGAAAATATGCTACGAAAACTCAAGTGTCATTAAAATCAGACAAGAATAAAGGGTACTTTACATGAAGACCAATATATATTTTTTATCATATCTCGCTCATTTCTTCTTAGAATGAGAAATGCTTCAGACAAATTTTGTAGATAAAATCAAAACACACACTTTGTGTTGGGTAACTTTTTTTCGAAAATCATGCCGTTTATGAGATAATGTGGAAAAACACTGTAGAGCGGGGCAGGCCACAAATGACAATATGGCGCATGCGCCCTGCATGCTGGATACCTAAGGCTACAAAAATACACTCTCCGGTTGTGCAATACTCATTGCTTTTCCACAACAACAGTGGTTGCACGAACTCACCTCAATGTTACGTTATACGCACATTGCCTGTCATGTTTTAATAAAATTTCGTGCATATTTTGGTTTGAATTGCAATAAAAAACATGACTGAAAGATAAGACTTGTTAGACCAAGTCGTATTCGGAACGACTATATTAAAATCCACACACACACACATATATATATATATATATATATAGCTGACGGTTTGTACTGGGCTCAAGTGCCTCAGAACAGAATGCGGTAGTGGACTCATATGACGCGGTACTGATCATTTGGGCTCAGAAGAGTTGGAGAAATTCCTAACTTGGGGAGCCATTATCAGCTTCTCAAAGACTGCGCTGTGCATTTAGTTAATTTTAAACAACGTTACGTGGGCAGAATAATTTAGACACAGGCGGTGAACAAACGCCTGACTTCACAAACAAGTCACATGATTACAATTACAAACTCCGTTACTTAGCTCGGAAAATAGTACTTGGGCAGTAGAAGTGTCACATTCGTTCACCATTCAGGAATTCAAATCGTGTGTATTTAATTTGTTTCAGGTTATGAATGTGGGATATGTAATTCCAGCGGCAATTGAACTGGAATTCTGGGCATTACAGTCATAATTTAAAGGGTCTGGTATTGAATTCTGATTTGATTGGTTAGTCATCAGAAATACGAATGACATCATTAAAGCCGAAAGAGTCAAATGCTACACAGAACCTCCATACAGTGTAGTGCTAATCCTGTTCTGTGGTTACTGCATCGAATGAAAGTGGACTGTGTTGCCGACGCTTCGCAGAAAAATGCTGCTTCCATCTTCAGGTCCGAAGTTGTAGGATGAGAATATGGCGTTTATCATTCCAGCGTGTGGTTCTCCCTGACTCGCGAGGGAGGAAAATGAAAGTGATTGATTCGTGTCAATGGAACAGTGCATGGTGGATGTATCAAATACGGCCATTGTCAAGACCCCAGCCGTAAACTCTCAAGATGGAAGCAGCATGTTCCAATGTAGCGTCGTCAAAACTGCACACTTCCACACGGTGTAATAAAGTCCACAAAACATTAACGTTATCAATGTGTCACCATGAAAACTTTGAACTGAAAAACTAACTTTGAACTGAAAAACTAACTGGGAATACCTTCCAAATGCCACAACACAAAATACTCTGGAACGAAACAGTACAAACGCATCTTCTAACTGCAGACAGTATAACTGGCTGGTTCGAGACAAACAGACCGAAGTTAGCCGATTTCTTGAACTATCGTATTTCTCCGCACGACACTCATATTATCGGTGAATAAGGTATACAACGCACCTTTAGTTTTAACAGTTAACGACAGATGGCCCCACTATAGCTGCAAGCCACTAAAGCGAGCAGCTTTACCCTACGTCATACCAAATTTCAGTAGAAATCACGTCAAATAACGTTATGTGGTTAAATATACTGAACGTACAAGCGCAAGTTCACACAAGCCTGGACGTAAGACTCATCGTGACAGCCTTCAAACACTATTTCTGGAAGTTCACTTCTGCCCTTGCACTTTAGCCAAGTGGTGAGTTTCAAGACCCTTAACCAAATAAGATCACCCGACGTCACTAAATCCTTCAAGAGTGTTAGTTATCACACAAAAGACAGTAACTTTCACAAAATTCGCGTCCTCAGAACCCTGTCTATACTAACAGCACCCAGCAACGCTTTCCTTGAGATGCCAACAGTAAACTGACCGTTCTTTGTTTGGCTTATTAACGGAGGGAGACAGAATTTAAATAACAATTAAAATGACACACACGTCACAGTCACGTGGTTACGTACACCGGTATTGCTTGCTGCTCCACGTGCAGCACTGACGTCATCTCTTCTTCGGGAAAGTCGCTAACAAGATCCAAGAAAGTCTCCACTCCAAAGAATATTGTACTGAAGTGGGAATAAAATCGGAAAAATAAAAAAGGGGACAAAATCGGGGAAGAAATTAGTCCGAGACACAAGTCTAATTTCGGGGGTAGTTCTAAAAATGCCGGGATAAATGGTCACCTTAGCTGATAGGTCCCAAGCTAGTGAGGAAATATCTCGCATACTACGGTACCCGAAGCTTCATTACCTTGTCTACATGAAACTGCCAGCAGTTTCTCTTCTGAGTCAGATGATTCCACGCCAACCAAATCTCGCCATCCTATTGCTGCAAGACCCATTTCAATATCATCCTCCCAACAATACCTAGTTCTACAAATGGTCTAGTTCATTCAGGTTTCCCAACCAAAACCCTGTGTGCAGTTTTATTCTTCCCAATGCGTGCCACATGCCCCGCCAATCTCATTATACTTTATCTGATCATTCTGACGTTTGGCGGGAAGTACAAACCACTTAGCTCACAATTATGCAATTCTCCAATCCGTACTTCCTCCCTGTTCGGCCCCAATAATTCCCGCTGCACCCTGTTTAGGATTGCCTTCAGTCAGCGTTCTTACCTTAACATAAAACAGCTACTTCAACAAGAATACAAAACGACAGGCAAAATTAAATTTATGTTTATTTTAATCTTTATGTTTTTAGGTAGAAGGATATATCAGCTCTCTTCACACTATGACGTCTTCCTGCATTCCGCTGACGAAACATAAACTTACGCTTAGTTTTCTCAGCACTTACGTCTATGCTAAACTACTTACTAGTTACTAATATCGGTTTTTCTGTTTATCTCAACAGTAGGCTGTTTATTTTTTCGTCCAGTAAAATATAATCGGTGTGGACCAGAAACTGTGACTGCATTCAATTGCAACTCATCCTCCTTCTCTTGGACTGAAGTTCATATACGAGATCATATGTAGATCACGAATACCAGCTCCTACGTCACAGTAAACACGAACCACCTCAATTGCAAACATAAAGAGATTAACGTTGTTTTTGAAGATAGTTGCTCCTTATTATGAGAATCAAAAGGAACACAAATGTACTGTGTGGGAGAAATGCAAGGATTATGACTGTCGCACACAAAGTTGCCACTATGGGTGAAGAACTGAATATACTCGTAAATTAATACCTTAAGTACCACATGGCGGTCTTCTTGTAATGAACAAATGAAACACTTTCTGGGTAAAAAAAAAAAACGCTAAGCACGACGTGTGATGGCAAATACACAACACTAGAAGCCATAAAATGCACCGAGTACTTTGAGTGAACGTTTCTAGTCTGTGCAAGTCATGTGCATGACCATTGAGGAATGCAATACACAGAGCTGCGCCGACAAATGATGTTCTAAATCAGTGATTACCATACAGGATCCCCAACATTAGTTTTTCATATATCGAGATACCCCCTCCTATGCAAACGTATACAGTCCAGAAAACAGCGTAGTTAGCCGCTTTGTGTAGACTGTTTGTGCATGCTCCGATTTTCATACTCACACATGACCGTCACATGATGTCCGATAAGGTGAACAAGCAAGCCACACAAGATAATTACAAATACTCGGTCTCACAAAACGTTACGTAAAACAGTGGCTGTATAGGCGGTCTACACTGTCTGGCTGAAACAGTCCGCTTTCCTTCTCTGCCTTACATCACTTTTCAAAGAATGGTGTGAGTTACCTTTATCAATTTATTGTGTCCGAAATGAAGATAAGTCGACTATACGTTTCGTACACCGTAACCCAAAAGTAATATTATGTAACACGAATTACTTTGCGATTATCTACAGACCAATATCTGCTGTCTTGGGTATTAAACTGGACGTTTAAATTAAATCGCGCCTTATCTGGAATATACGTACGTTAGAAGAGGATCGACTTCACCACTAAACA
>Ga0123357_10006231_pt1 | contig 14490 bp, 9 predicted proteins | sample TergutEmb28metaG_FD_89873 | JGI IMG/M metagenome (GOLD analysis project Ga0123357, IMG submission 89873) | Embiratermes neotenicus P4 segment gut microbial communities from Petit-Saut dam, French Guiana - Emb289 P4 | ecosystem: Host-associated > Arthropoda: Insects > Digestive system > Gut ...
CATGTCCGAAAGCCCGACGACCACGCCCGGGCCGGGGTCGACGTCGAAGACGAAACGCACCGGGTCGCCGCGGCCGCCGATGCCCAGCGGGTGTATTTCGACGCGCGGCGTTTTCGTCGTCAGCGAGGGGCAGACCTCGAGCATGTGCGCGCCCAGGATTTTCTCGTGCCCGGCGACGAGGTTGTAGGTGTAGTCCTCCATCAGAGACGCCCCGCCCGGCAACCCCTGCCCCATCACCTTCGCGGCGCGCACCAACATGGCGGTTTTCCAGTCGCCTTCGGCGCCGAAACCGAACCCGTCCGCCGTCAACCGCTGGACGGCCAGGCCGGGCAGTTGCGTCAGCGCCCCCAAGTCCTCGAAATTGGTGGTGAACGCCTTGGCGTCGTGGGCGTCCAGGAACCCGCGCAGCGCGATCTCCTGCTTGGCGGCATAGACGAGGGAATCGTGACGCGCGCCGCCCTTGCGAAGCTCGGCAGCTACGTCGTATTGTGCCTCGTACTGCGCAGCCAGCGACTCGGCGTCACCGTCGGTGACGGCGTCGACCGCGTCTGCCAGATCGTTGACGGCCCACGTGTTGATGGACGCGCCGAAAATGTGTTCGGCCTCCGTTTTGTCGCCCTCGGTGACGGCGACATCGCGCATGTTGTCGCCGAAACGCACCAGGTTGAGGTTTCGCAACGACGCGACGCCGGCGGCGGCCCGCACCCACACGTCGACTTCGTGACGCACACGCGCGTCCGTGACGTGACCGACGACGATGCTGTGCGGCACCCCAAGGCGGGCCTCGATGTAGCCGAACTCGCGGTCGCCGTGAGCGGCCTGGTTCAGGTTCATGAAGTCCATGTCGATGGTGGCCCACGGCAGCTCCACATTGGCTTGGGTATGCAGGTGCAGCAGCGGCTTGGCCAGCGCGTCAAGCCCGGCGATCCACATCTTGGCGGGGCTGAAGGTGTGCATCCAGGCGATGACGCCGATACAGTCGTCGTCCGAATTGGCAGCGACCATCGTTCTATGGATGGCGTCTTTGCTTGTCAGGACAGGTTTCCAGACGACATCGGCGATTAGCCCGACGTCGTTCAGAGCGGCGGCGATTTGACGCGAATTGGCGTCGACCTCGGCCAGAGCCTCGTCGCCGTAAAGGTGCTGCGACCCCGTCAAAAACCAAACATTCATGAGTTGTTTTTCCTATTTCTGCCCGTAGACGTTTTGGTACCGCTCGAAAAGGTGGTCGATGTCGGCCTGGTCGATGGGGTGTGGGGCGCCCAATTGACGGGCGACGTGCACCGTCTTGGCTACCTCTTCGCACATGGCGGCGGCCTTGACGGCGGCACGGGCGTCCTTGCCGACAGTGAAGACGCCGTGGTTGGCCATCAGGACGGCCTTGGACCTGGAACCGTTCAGTGTCTCGACGATGCCGCGGCCGATCGAATCGTCCCCGATAAGGGCGAACGGGCCGACGGGAATGTCGCCGCCGAACTCGTCCCCCATCATCGTCAGGACGCACGGTATGGGTTCGCGGCGGGCCGCCCAGGCCGTCGCATATGTCGAATGGGTGTGGCAGACGCCACCGACGTCGGGCATGTGGGCGTAGACATAACCGTGGGCGAAGGTGTCGGAACTGGGGGCGAAATCGCCCTCGATCAGCTTGCCGTCGAAATCGGTGACGACCATCTTGTCTGGCGTCAATTCGTCGTAGGCGACACCGGACGGTTTTATCACCAGCAGGTCGGCGCCGGGCACGCGGGCCGAGATGTTGCCGGCCGTCCAGACGACCAGACCCCAGCGCGTCAGTTCGGCGTGCAGGCTGCAGACTTGCGTGCGCAGTTCGTCGATGGATCGGCGGACGGTTGGCGTGATGGTCATTGTTGCTCCTTTGCGGCGGCGGCCGCCTCGATGGGCAGGCCGGCCTCAAAAGCCGCCAGGAAGGTTTTGAATCCTGCGACGTCGGTTGCTTCGGGCGTCAAAGTCGCGGTTTTGGCGGCCGCGAAAACGTGCTGGGCGAGGTAGTCGTTCAGGGACGCGCCGTCGTTTTGCGCCGCGTATGCCGCCAGGACGGCCATGCCCCACGCCCCGCCTTCGGCGGCCGTTTGCCCGACTGTCACCGGCACCTCGAGCGCGGCAGCCAGCAGGCGCTGTGCGACGTCCTTAGTTTTGAAGACGCCGCCGTGGGCGAACATGGCGTCAATCGACACTCCCTCGGTGGCGAGTATGCGCATGCCCAATGCCAGCGTCGCGAAGGACGACATGATCAGCGTCCGGGCGAAATTCGGCAGGTCGAGGCGGGAATCGGGCGCGCGGACGAGCAGCGGTCGCCCGTCCTCAAGGCCTGTGACGGGCTCCCCCGCCAGGTAGTTGTAGGCCAGCAGGCCACCGCCGTCGGGCTCGCCGTCGAGCGCGGAATTGAACAAGATCGTGAAGACTCCATCGTCGCTGGTGGTGACGCCGAGACGGGCGGCGAATTGGGAAAATACACCCGCCCAGGCGTCGATTTCGGATGCGCCGTTGTTGCAGTGCACCATTGCGACTGGGTCGCCGGTGGGCGTCATGACGAGGTCGATTTCAGTGTGAAGCTGGCCCAGCGGTCGCTCCAGGACGACCATGGCGAAAATGGACGTGCCAGCAGATACGTTGCCGGTGCGCGGCGCGACAGCGTTGGTGGCCACCATGCCGGTGCCGGCGTCGCCCTCGGGCGGGCACAGTGGTATGCCGGGTTGCAGCGCGCCGGTGGGGTCGAGCAACTTGGCGCCGTCGGCCGTCAGCGTGCCCGCCGGTTGCCCGGCCAATAGGACGCGCGGCAGGATGTCGGCCAGTTTGGCGGGGGTTTGCGTTTCGTCCAGCATTTGTTGCGCGGTGGCCAAGCGGGCGGCGTCCCAGGTACCGCCCGCGACGGGGAACATGCCCGACGCGTCACCGATGCCCAACACCTTTTCGCCCGTCAACTGCCAGTGGACATAGCCGGCCAGCGTCGTCATGAATGCGATGTGGGGCACATGTGGTTCGTTATTGACGACGGCTTGGAACAGGTGCGCGACGGACCACCGCTGCGGAATGTTGAAGCCGAGGGCGTCGGTAAGTGCCGCGGCAGCGGGGCCGGTGTTGGTGTTGCGCCAGGTGCGGAACGGGACGAGCAGTTCGTCAGCCGCGTCAAAAGCCAAATAGCCGTGCATCATGGCCGAGACGCCGATGCCGTCGACGCTTTGGGGCGTGTCGGTGGTGGCCTGGTAGTTGACGCAAAGGTCGGCATAGGCCGCCCGCAACCCCGTCCAAACGTCGTCCAAAGAATAAGACCAAAGCCCGTCAACAATCTGGTTTTCCCAGGTATGCGAGCTGCTGGCGAGCACCGCGCAGTCGCCGTCCACCAGGACGGCCTTAATGCGAGTCGAGCCCAACTCAATACCTAGAAATTGCATCATGACCTCCCTTCTTGTGGCGCTTGTATCTTACGCAAAATGACGGCCCGATGGCTCAATGATGGGCATCCACACACGCATGGTGGACGGGCCTCGATTTGCCCATTGATAATAAGGTATCAAGGGCACAGCACGCGGCGACCCGTAATGCACCCCGCCACTTGCTTGCCATGGTGCGACAACTGGTTCGTCAACCGATACCAAATTGACCCACACACTCCCATTGTGCTGGGTTAACCCTGACACGACATCCACCGCCACCTGGTTGACATCCATTCCGGCGTCGACCGATTCCAGAGCTTGAACAACCGGCCCGCACTCGACGGCAACCTGCCCACGCACCGCATCAACACGCGGGTCGGGATAGGTCCAGCGCGGCTTGACTGGCAGAGACAACTCGACAGTATCACCAGGCTTGAAGGCCCGCGTCACCTCAACGTACCCGGGATCTGCTTTGCGCGTTACACCACCCTCGGCCACAGTCGCACCATTGGCCCATTGAGGCACTCTCATTCTCAATGTCCATGGCTCAGCGGGGGTTTCGTCAATCGTCACCGTGATTTCGCCTGTATCAGGGTAGGCGGCCTGAATACGCACACTGACCAGCCCGGACTTTAAGCTCGCCGTCACCACACCTGGCATCCACTGGCTTAATTGAATCCCGTCATCAGTTTGGCTGGCCACATAAGCCGCCAATGACGCCACCGTTCGTGTGACGTTAGTCGGGCAACAGGAAACCTCGAACCACGCCGCACGCATCGCTGAGTCGCTGCGCGGGCACACCTCGTCGGCGGGCATTGGCACACCGGGTTCGCGTTGCTGCAGTGGATTGGTGTAGAAGAAAGCGTGGCCGTCCGCCGACGGCGAGGCAGCCAACACGTTGTACATGGCGCGCTCAATTGCATCAGCGAAACGAGACTCGCCGGTCGCCAATAGCAAACGCTGGTTTGCCATCATCGAGGCGATGCCAGCACAGGTCTCGCAATAAGCGCGATCCGGACTCAGTTCCCAATCGGCACCAATCGCTTCGCCTGTGTGACGCGACCCCACTCCGCCGGTCAAGTATGTCCTTCGAGCAAGCGTCGCATTCATTTGCGTGATTGCACAATCGAGCAATGCACCGTCCGCGTCGTCGACCGCTACGTCCTCGACCCCAGAGGCAAAGTAAAGTGCCCGCACGGCGTGACCTCTCAATACTTTCGCCTGCCGCACTGGCATGTCGTCAAGAAAGTAGGACGAAGGTACTTCCCCACCATCGAGCAGCCCTTGGCCTCGGCGCTGGACAAACAGCCTAGCCTGGTCACGGTACTTAGAATTACCTGTCAGGCGGGACAACTCGACGAGAGCCATCTCGACCACGGGGTGCCCGCAATACCCCTGGTTGCCATCAACTCCGAACTCCGAACAGATGTGGTCGGCCGCACGAATTGCGACTTTCGTCAATGCAGAATCAAGACCTTTCGTGCGTCCACGCGCAATTCCTGCCTGGATCAGGTGGCCCATGCAATACACTTCATGACCCCACACCAGATCCGAGTATCGCGGCGCCTGCCCGGGCCACCCGAACATCGTCGAGATGTAACCGTCCGACGATTGCGCTGCACCGACGCGAGCGGTGATCGATTCCAGCCGTGCGTCAAGGATCTCGTCGCCAGTTCTCGCTACCTGCCAACTCATCGCCTCAAGCAGCTTGTATGTCTCTGAATCAGAGAACTCGCGGCCAGTCCGGTCCTGAGGAAGACGCCCCTCAACTGCTGCATCGAAGTTCTTCATCCAACCGGTGATTTCCAGCCAATAATCGCATTGCTGGATCATGGTGGCATTGAGCGATTGCATGTCATGCCAGAACCCGCCCTCGATGACAACCTGATCAATTCCGATCGCCCGCCACGCGCTACGCAGCGGGACGAACGGCGACTGCGGCTGATTGTTCGCTGTCATAATGCTCCTTTGACTGCTTCAAATGAGAGGCAAGTTGTCAATCTCGAAACCATCTAGGTATGTCATTTCACTTAACCGCCCCTACCGTGAGACCGTCACGCAGCAACCGATAGCTGGCGATATACACAATAAGAATTGGGATGGACGTCAGCACAGCCAGCGCCATGAGCCCAGGCCAATTGATGCCGAATGCGGACACCTGCATCGCCAAAAGGGCCGACAGCGGGTAGTTCTCAGGTGTCAGGAAGAAGTTGACGGCATACATGAACTCGCCCCAGGACAACAGGAAAATCAAAGTGCCGACTGTTGCCACGCCATTTCGGGCCAACGGCAGCGCTATTGACCAAAACGCCCGCATCCTGCCGGCGCCATCAATCAAACTGGCTTCTTCCAAAGACGGCGGCACAGCTCGGAAGAATGGCCTCAGAAGCAGTGTCGCGAATGGCGTCAACAACGCGGCGTCAGCCAAGACCACAGACCACGTGCTGTCAAGAAGGTGCCAGGCACCGAATACCTGGAACAAAGGAATCACGTTCGCAGTCTGTGGAAGCATTTGCAGGACGATCAACATGCCAAGAACCAAACTCGGCAACCAACCCGCCGTTCTCGCAAGACCGTAGGCCGCAGGAATAGCAATGATCAGAACAACCGCTGTCGCACCGACAGCGATCAACGCGGACTGCCGCAACGCCAAGAATAGGTTAGAATCAATCGCGTTAACGTAAGACTTAATTGTGGGGTGAAAGAACAAAGACGCCTGTGTGGAAAACACATCGCCGGAACTCTTGAAGGAGGTGAGAACTATCCACAGCAACGGAACGCCATACATCAGGCTGAGCAACAACTTGATCAGCGCTGTGACCGGGCCTTGTTTGTCAGTCATGACTCGTCCTCCTCGCGGCGGATCGATCGCGCATACACCACTGCCAAGACGATGACTCCAGCTATCGTCATTACTGACGTAGATGCTCCCTGACCGAAGTCATAGCGCACAAATGCTTGAAGGTAACCCAGGAACGGCAGAGTATTGGTGGCTGTGCCCGGGCCGCCATACGTCATGACATATATGAAGTCGAAACTTCGGAATCCATACACCAAAGTGAGAACTAGCAAAACAAGGCCAGTCGGACGCGCCATTGGTATCATCACATAACGTATCTGCTTCCAACGAGTGGCCCCGTCAATCTGCGCAGCTTCAAACACGTCTGGCGGGATATTCATCAATGCGGCGCGGAACACCAGCGTGTTAAATGGAATGACCGCAAACGAGTTGACAAAGGCTAACGACGCCAAAGCCCAATATTGATTCGCCAAGAACGGTATCGCCACATGAACCAGATGCGTGCCCAAGAGAATCGTGTTGATAAGTCCATTGCTACTAAACAAGAACTTCCACACCGAGCCGATGACGACGGGTGGCAAGGCCCAAACGAACACCATGACGGCCAACACAATAGCTGACCAGCGTCCCTTGGTTCGCAACGAAACCGCAGCGGCGAACCCAATAACCATGCCCAGGATTGTCACAACAATCACAAAGACAAGCGTGCGCAACATCGCCTGTTGGGTGACGCCGGTAGAAAAGCCCGCTGCAAAGTTGGAAAACCCCGCGAACACCCACGTCTTATGCAACGTGCCGACGGTGACCTTGGAGAAGGCCATACGCACCAGTTGCAACATAGGAAACAGACCGAGTACCGCCAGAAATGCGGCTGCTGGTAGCACAAACAGTAGGCGCATACGCCGTTCCCGGCGTTCGGACCTACCGGGACGCCGCGCTAGCGGTGCCCCGGCGAGGCTAGCCGATCCCGTGGTGCTCATGGTCACAGTTCCCGAATAGGAACCGGGGCGGGGTGTCAGTGTGACATCCCCGCCCCGCTTCCGTCACTTGCCCATTGCAGCCTTAACTGCGGCGATGGCCGTTGCTGCCGCAGCGTCCGGAGTTTGCTGCCCGGATATTGCCGCGCTCCAAGCCTGACCCATAGCGGTCTGAACGTCGGCCACACCGGCTGCCGGAATCGTCGCGGACGGATACAGCGCTCCGTTGTTGGCAATAGTCGTGGCGAAAGGCGCCAGCAGCGCGTTACCCGTCACTGACGGATCCTTTGCCGTATCGAGTCGAGACGGCAATGACCCAACCATCGATTGCGCGTCCAACTGACCCGCAGGCGACAAATAGGCAGAGGTGATGTAGTCCCAAGCAAGCTCCGGGTTCTTAGAAAACGCGCCGACGCCTTCGCCCTCGCCACCCAGGTACACACCGGCTGAGCTACCGATAGGCAACTGAACCACGCCGTAGTTGAACTTGGCATCTGATGAAGCTGTGCCCATCTGCCAGTTACCATTCTCAGCGAAGAGCGTGTTGCCCGCTGTCCATGTATTGAACGGCACGGTCTGATCCCATGTCGCCGCATCCGGCGCAAGGTAACCTTGTTGAACCCAATTCAACCCGATCGCCAATCCAGCAGAAAGCGCTGACTGATCAAGGTTATCGTAGCTGAATCCGGCTTGCGTCAGCCACGGGTATGCCTGCCATTCGCCCTGCGAGTTAGGCAAGCCGCACAGGGTGATTCCCATGTAACCAGCGGCTTTGGCTGCCGCCATGTCGGAGTTCAGTTCGTCCATCGTTGTGGGCGGCTGCAGCCCGAGTTGGTCGAGGATGTCTTTGTTGTACCAAAGCCCAAGCAGGTTGATGTACCCCTGTACCGCAACCGTCTTGCCGTCAACAACGTGTATAACGGAACTCGGCAACTGCGCCTTGTCTGACCAAGCGTTCAGTTGGTCGTCGATAGGCGCAAGCGCACCGCCCAACGCGATCGTTGGAGCATCAGCACCATTGAAGACGGCCACATCGGGGCCTGTGCCAGCGCCAGCTGCGGCGATGAGCTTGGAGTCCATTTGGTCGTAGGGGACATAGACGTTGTTTACCGTATTGCCTGGGTAGGCATCTTGGAACAGTTGCGCGTACTTGTCCATCAGCGCAACCTGGTTGGGATCCGAGAAATAATGCCATACCGTGATCGTTTGGCCAGTGATTGAGCCACCCGGGGTGCTGGGGCTCGACGAAGGCGTACTCGAACAGGCACTGAGAGAGATTGCCGCCGCCGCGGCTACGGCCAAGACAACCGAACGTCGCAGATTTGAGATGCTCATTTTTCCACTCCTTTGCTGAAAGTTGGGTTCTGGAAGAACGACCAAATGGAGGGCATCCCTACGAGAACCTCACCGATTTACATTGCAAGTCGGCCCAGCTCAGTTCGTCTGCAAGGCTTGACCGCCATGTTCAAAATGTTAGCGCTAACATTTATGTGTTAGCAACTGACTCTACGAACATTTCGATAACAATCTGGTAACGATATTCGCTTCGATTCTGCCAATGTGAGCGTACTACATACATGGGGCTCCTCTGACTCTGCAAAACGAAGCGCCAGAAGCCACCCTACAAGACTAACGCACTCATCAAACCGTCAACCTGACCATCGCCCAGGCGACCGGAGGCACGGTGAACCTCAGTTCGTCACCTTGGATGCTGACGGCCAGCGGCGTCGGTACCACCGACGTCGAATCCGACGCCGACGCCACCCAGGTCAAGTCCGGATTGCTCAGGACGACGGCCTCGACGACCCGACTGCCTCGCGCCGCGCCGAGATCCACCGTCACGTCTTGCCCGCCGTCTATCTTCCGGTTGACGACGAACAGCGCCGTCTCCCCGGTTTCAGCATCGTGGGTGGCGACGGCATCGATCGACGGCACGTCGCCGAACTTGGCCGTCGGCACCGTCGGGCAATCGATGGCCAAACCCAACACGTCACCCTTCGCGTGCCGCGCCGTCAACGCGAACGGATGGAAGATCGTCTGCTTCCAGGCCGGCCCGCCCGGCTGCGTCATGATTGGTGCGATGACGTTCACCAATTGTGCCAGGCAAGCCGCGCGGACACGGTCAGAATGCCGCAAAAGCGAAACCAGCAGCGACCCGACCACAACCGCGTCGGCAACGTTATATTTGTCCTCCAGTAGCGCCGGCGCCAACGGCCAGTCATCGCCGGAGGGCACACGCGACTCGGGCCGGCCCTGATACCAGACGTTCCACTCGTCAAACGAAATATCTATCTGCCGGTGCTGCCCCAGCGCAGCCCCAACCTGATCGGCCGCCGCCACCACCGAATCGATGAAGTAATCCATGTTGACGCCAGATGCCAGGAAGCTGGCCAGGTCGCCGTCCTCCTCACGGTAATAGGCGTGGGCAGAGACAAAATCGACATCGTCATATGACTGCGCCAATACCTCGCGCTCCCAAGTCCCGAAGGTCGGCATGGACGAACCCGAAGACCCACACGCCACCAGTTCCAGCGACGGATCGATCATCCGCATGGCCTTCGCCGTCCGTGACGCAAGACGTCCGTATTCATGCGCCGTCATACCGCCGATCTGCCACGGCCCGTCCATCTCGTTGCCAAGACACCACATCTTGACGCCGTACGGCTGCTCGGCGCCGTTCGCCCGTCGCCGATCCGACAACTCCGTGCCAGAGGCGATGTTGCAGTATTCCAAAAGGTTCAGCGCGTCCTGGATGCCGCGGGTGCCAAGGTTGACGGCCATCATCGGCTCGACGCCGGCCGCCTTCGTCCAAGCCATGAACTCGTCGACGCCGAAAGTGTTCGGCTCGGTCGAATGCCAAGCCAAGTCGAGCCTACGGGGACGCCCTTCGGCCGGGCCGACGCCGTCCTCCCACCGGTAACCGGAGACGAAATTGCCGCCCGGGTATCGAACCGTCGTCACACCCAACTCGCGCACCAAGTCGATGACGTCACGCCGAAAACCATGCCCATCGGCGTCCACGTGCCCCGGCTCGTACACGCCCGAGTAGACGCAACGTCCCAAATGTTCGATAAACGAACCAAACGTACGACGGGCGACCGGCGCGACCTTGTGATCGATGCTCAGCTTGACGGTTGCTATCACAGGTGATGCTCTCTACTGGTGGACGATACGTCCTACTTTAGCCAGAGCCGGCCTACTGCAACTAAACTGCATAGCCGGGATTTCTCACTCAAACGATTCGATGCCTATGTACTCAAAGTACTTCCGCAAGTACAAGTGGCCCTTTCTGATCGCCGTGTTTTGTGTGGCCTGTGAAGCGCTGTGTGATCTGCTTGGGCCAACGCTGATGGCACAGGTACTCAACATCGGCATCCTGGGCAGCCAACTGTCAGCCGTCATCCATTGGGGCGGGCTGATGTTGATCGTCACGGGCATCGGTGCCGGCTTCGCAGTCACCCGAAACATTCTGGCCAGCCACGTTTCGCAACGGCTTGGGGCGGATCTGCGCTACGACACATTCCACAAAATCATGAGCCTTTCCGAGGCAGGTGCCGACCAGATCGAGACGGGCTCGCTGATAACACGCATGACCAACGACAGCACACAGGTGACGCAATTCGTCAACGGAATCATGCGCGTCTTCATGAAAGCGCCGATCACCTGCATAGGCAGCATAGTGCTGGCCTCGATCCTGAATTGGCGGCTCAGCGTCATCATTTATGCCGTGGTCATCATCACCGGCTGGTTGGTGTATTACAGCATGAAACTGAGCTACCCGCGTTTCACGCTTTACCAGCAGGCGATGGATCGCGTCAACACCATCGCCCAGGAATACCTCGGCGGCATCCGATTGGTGAAAGCCTTCGGTACATATGACGAGGAATCCGGGCGCTTTGCGACGGCAAACACCAATTTGATGCAAAAAGGCATCGGCGCGCAACGCGTCATCACCATCACATCGCCGCTGATCACTTTCGTCGTCGGTGTCGGGACTGTGCTGGCGATCTATTTCGGTTCCGGCCTTTTCGTCAACGGGCATACCCAGCCGGGTGACATCTCGGCTTTCGTGACCTACATGCTGCAGATGTTGACGTCCCTGATGACGCTGACGAATGTCTTCAACACATTCGTACGCACCCGGGCGTCATCACGGCGCATCGGCGAGGTTTTCGCCTGCGACGACGACTTCCCCGATGACGGCGACGAAACCCCGCTGCGTGGCGTCGTCGAACTTGACCACGTCACATTCACCTACCCCGGGGGTGCCGGCACCCCGGCCATTAAGGACGTCTCGGCGCAAATCGGCCCGGGCCAAAGCCTGGCTATCATCGGGCCCACAGGCGCCGGCAAATCGACCCTGTGCTGGCTGATGCTGCGGTTCTACGACGTGGACAGCGGCGCGATCCTTCTCGACGGCGAGGATATCCGTGAGCACAGCATTGACGCCGTCCGGGCCGGTGTCGCCTTGGTGCCACAGAAGTCGATGCTGTTTTCCGGCACCGTCGAAGACAATATCCGTTGGGGCAATCCGTCCGCCTCGGACGATGAGGTCCGCGACGCCGCCCGCCGCGCTCAGGCCGGTTTCATCGACGACATGCCCGACGGGTTCTCCAGCGTCTTGGGCAGTGGCGCGGTCAACATTTCCGGCGGTCAGAAACAGCGTCTATCGATCGCCCGGGCGCTCGTCCGCGATGCCCCGATCTTGGTGCTGGACGACGCCACCAGTGCCCTCGACGCCATCACCGAAGCCAAAATCCGTGGCGAATTGCTTGACCCCGGCCACAGCCAAACAGTCATCCTGGTGACGCAGCGATGCACCACCGCGATGTTCGCCGACAAAATACTGGTGCTGGAAAACGGCGCGAGCGTCGGGTACGGGACGCACTCGGAATTGCTGCAAACCTGCACCACATACCAAGAGATCTACCGATCACAAGTCGACAGCAGCGTCAACCTGGACGACGCGGCCCGCCTGGGAAGCCAGGTTTGACATGTCGCAAACCACGAGCCCAACAGTCAAAGTCGCGTCCTTCGGTGGAGGTGGACGCGGCGGCGGACGCAATCGCTTCGCGCCCGGCGAAAAACCGCAAGACTCCAAAGGCACCGCCTGGCGAGTAATCAAGATCTATGCCCGCGCCGGCAGAATCATATTGCTGGCGATCGCCCTGACGGCCATATCGGCGCTGATTTCGGTGGCGATACCCTATTTCGTCGGACGGGCCTTTGACACATTCCACGTCAACCCCAACCGCGTCGACACCGGCACCCTTTGGCGGCTATTGCTTGTTGTCGCAGGCCTATACCTGGCCAATTACATCATCGGGACGATCAACGGCATCGTCACGCTGAACGTCACACAGAAGCTCGTCTTCCAATTGCGCACCGAGTATTTCGTCAAGCTGCAGAAGCTGCCGTTATCGTTTTTCGACACCCGCCCCCACGGCGACACGATGAGCCGTCTGACAAACGACATCGACAACATCTCGACGTCCATCGCCTCGACCACGACACAATTCATCTCGGCCGCTTTGACGATCCTCGGCTCGCTTGCCGTAATGCTGTTCCTAAGCCCGTCGCTGACTGTGGCTGTAGTCGTCGCCGTGCCGCTGGTTATCGTGTTGACTAGGACGATCGCCAAACGCAGCCGGGCCTATTTCTTGTCACAGCAACGCAACCTTGGCCTACTCAACGGTGAGATCGAAGAAAACATTGTCGGCCTGAAAATGGTCAAGGCTTTCGGCCAGCGGGACCATGTCATGGGCCAATTCGGTGAAACAAACCAACACCTTTACAGCGCCGCGCGGCAGGCCCAGATCTGGTCGGGTTTCATGATGCCGCTGATGAACGTCATCAACAACCTGATATACACCCTGGTGGCGATAACCGGCGGCGTCTTGTCGATCAGTTACGGCCTGCCGGTCGGGACGGTCGTCAGCTTCCTGTTCTATTCCAAACAATTCGGCCAGCCTCTCAGTTCCTTGGCGGGCATGTGGAACACCATTCAACAGGCGCTGGCCGGCGCGGAGCGTGTCTTCGAAATCCTCGACCAGCCCGAGGAAACCCCGGACGCGCCGGGTGCGAAAGTTGAACACGATGTGGCCGGCCATGTGACTTTCCGCGACGTCAGTTTCACCTACCCTGGCACCGGCCAAAACCAGCTTGTGCTGAACGACATCAGTTTCGACGTGCACCCCGGCGAAACAATCGCGCTTGTCGGCGAGACCGGTGCCGGCAAGACGACGATCGTCAATTTGCTGCTGCGCTTCTACGACGCCAACGACGGCCAGATACTGATCGACGGAACCCCCATCACGGGAATCGTGCGCGACAGCCTGCGCCGTTGTTTTTCCGTCGTCCTGCAAGACACCTGCCTGTTCACCGGCACCATCGGCGACAACATCCGTTATGCCAAACCCAACGCCACTTTGGACGAGGTGGTTGCCGCCGCCAAACTGGCCCATGCCGACGAATTCATTGACCGGCTGCCACACGGCTACGACACCGCCGTGTCCGGCAGCTCCGACAATTTGAGCGAGGGGCAGCGCCAATTGCTGGCCATCGCCCGCGCCGTCCTCAGCGACAGCCCCATATTGGTGCTCGACGAGGCCACCAGCTCCGTCGACACCAAAACGGAGAAAGATATCCAGCGAGCCTTGCTTCACATGATGGACAACCACACCAGTTTCCTGATCGCCCACCGCCTTTCAACGATCAGGGACGCCGACCGCATCATGGTTATTGGCGACGGAAAGATACTTGAAACCGGCAATCACGCCGAACTGATGGCAAACCAGGGCCCCTACTACCAGATGGTGCGAAGCCAAATGGGCGTCATCTTGTCCGAACCGTCTGGGTAAGTGCCCGTCGACGGTAAACTTACCCGACATGAAGACACCCAGGGTTACCCCCACAATGGCCGAAGTGGCTGCCGCCGCCGGGGTGTCACAACAGACCGTTTCAAGGGTATTGAACAACAATCCGTCCGTCTCGGCCGCCACCAACCAGAAGGTGCGCGAGGCTATTTCGGCACTCGCCTACCGTCCCAACCTGGCAGCCCGGGCGCTGGTGACGGGCAACACCCACATCATCGGCGCGCTCGTGTCGTCCACCAATTTGGAAGGCCCGTCCGGCTCACTTCTCGGCATCGAACAGACGGCCCGCAAAGGCGGCTATTGGATATCGATGGCCGGCCTGCAGTCCAACACCGCCGACGAGGTCGCCGACGTCATCTCGCACTTCATCTACCAGCGGGTCGACGGCATCATCGCCGTCGCCCAAACCCAGGCGACCCTCGACGCCACCCTGAAGGCAGTCGGAA
>Ga0123357_10006232_pt1 | contig 14490 bp, 16 predicted proteins | sample TergutEmb28metaG_FD_89873 | JGI IMG/M metagenome (GOLD analysis project Ga0123357, IMG submission 89873) | Embiratermes neotenicus P4 segment gut microbial communities from Petit-Saut dam, French Guiana - Emb289 P4 | ecosystem: Host-associated > Arthropoda: Insects > Digestive system > Gut ...
TGCAGTGTGAAGCTTGAAGCCTGAGCAGTGGGGATCACCGCTGGTTCAAGAGAAGTACCAGGAAGAAAAGGCCTGTGACAAGAGACATCCATATCGTATAATAATAATAATAATAATAATAACGATGATGATAAATGAACAAATTAATAAATAAGTGAATTATAATAAGCAGAATAAAGATACAATTCAATCGCACAAAACTAACATTTAAAAGAGCTTAAAAAATAAAGACAGAAAAATTATCATAGTGATTCAACATAAATAATGATAGTATCATTATAGATGCTGAGAAGGGATGGAAGCTTAACTGCCAGATAAAACTCGTCAAAAGAATACAAGACATGAATAAAAAAATACTTGCTCAATGCCACCCTAAATCTTGGGGTCTCACTTTTTATTCGAGAGTATGAGGTGGCAGTCTATTAACTATTTTACTGCTGGCATAGAAGATGCCTCTTTTTATACATGAAAGATTTACAGTGAGTTTACATAATTGATTTTTGGTTCTAGTATTTACTCCATGAACAGCAGTGTTAGTCAGAAAGTTATAAAAATGTTTGATTATGAACACCAGTGAAGAAAATACATATTCACAAGGAAGAGGTTATATATCTAGTTTCTTCAACAGTCCTACGCAAGAACATCTCAAATCTACTCCCACATTATTCTTATAACCCTCTACTGGAGTAAAAATACCCTATTTGCATTGGTTGAATTTCCACGGAAAATAATATCATATCTTATTTTTGAGTGCTAGTATGCAAAGTAGGCAGACTTAATAGCATCCCTACCCAATATGCGGGACAGTTTTCCTACAATACAGCATGCAATACTCATCTTATGAAGTAATAAGTCTATGTGGAATTTCCATGGGAAGTGGCTATCAATAAGCAGACCTAAAAACTTCAGATTGGCGAGTTAAGTTTGGTCAAAATACACTAAATTCAGTGGGTACTGTGCTAATTACATAGGAGTACATCTTACAACATTAGTTTTTTTCTACATTCAATGTGAGATGATTAGCTCTAAACCATTTAGAAATGTGTAGCAGTACTGAATTTAACATATTTTTAAATTCATCATAAATATCATGACAGACCAAGATACTAGTGTCATCAGTGATGATTATTACCTCAGCAATTGTATTAATTTTTAAAGGGAAACCTATAATGTATATATTAAAAAGGAGTGGACCCAGGACAGAGATCTGAGGAACCCCATGCTTGGCTATTCCAATTTGAGCTAAAACTGTGTGTATTAGAAGATTTCAACACTATTCTCTGTTTCCTCTTTACTAAGTAAGATTTAAACCAGTCTAGGATTTTCCCCTGGATACCATAGTATTCCAATTTGTATGGCAAAAGCTCATGTTCACACTGTTAAGTGCCTTTGCTCAGTTGCCAAACACACCAGATACATACATTCTCTTATTCCATGCATTGAAGATAGAATCAGTCAGCTTAAATGAATCTGCTGATGGTCCTGATGGAAGCCATACTGTTGAACAACTTATATCTGGCAAGCCTGGAAATGCTGATTTAACCTTCAATACCTAAGTATTTCAAATAATTTAGAAAAGCCTGTTAGGAGAGAAATTGGTCATAATTAGCTAGTAGCACTCTAGTACACTTTTTCAATAATGGTTTAACTATGGCATATTTTAGTCAATCAGGAAAAATACCTTGAGATAGTGATTTATGAAAAATATATGTCTAAGATTTACTAATCTGTTTAATGCATAAATTTATTATTTGATTTGATAAACCACCATACCCAAATGAATTTTTAGAATTCAGTGAAGTAATTGTGTTTATTAATTCTGCCCCTGTGGTGGGTATTGTTAACATTACTGGAAAATCTTTGGGAAAAGAATTCTTTAAACACAACATAGCAGAATCAACATCCATATTCTCTGTCTTCAGGCTGTCAATTAAATTTTGAAAGTAATTACTAAGAGCTTCCACTGCATAGTCAAGACAGGTATTAATATTATTACTTTCAAGTGTTAGGGGCAATTGTTCAGCAGTAGTTCTTTTTCCAGATTCATTCTTGATAATTCTCTACATTGATTTTGATTTTTCTCCCATATTAAGGTTCAAACTGGAACTGTAATAAATATTTCATCAGGCAAGAGCATGGGCACTGCTCAGAGCAACAAAAAATAAGTTGTAATTAGCTTAACAGCCTCAAGAACCAAGAATGCTTATTCAGGCAAAAGAATATACAGTATTTCAAAAAAAGTATGGAAATCTACTTCATTAATGAATATTGTGGGAATTTGGGGTTAATAAATTTGGTAGTATTTATCCACGCACTGAACTTATGTTCTATGCCACAGACAGTTTTAAATAACTGCAAAGGTGCCAAGTCAGTATAGACTAGAAGAAATTCATATTGCTCTCTACCATTTGACTCACTAAACCTTTAATATTCAGGTTTTTCCTCAAACAGCTCTGTGAAAGATACTGAAATGAAATCAGTTACATCTCGTACTGCATGGGCACATTCATACACAACTGCTTGCACAAACCTTCATTGGACAAGGAATTACTGCGCAAGTTTAAGTAATATATAGAAGGTAAAATTAATGTGTGTTTGAAAAATTTTACTTAGGAAAATACAGTTCATGGGTTCTTCATAAATTTCCATAATTAAACCCCTCAGTTTTGAATAAACTAAAACAGCATTAAAACACGTCAGTACATTTCGATGAAAGGTACTTAATTTTACAAATCAGAAAATCAGATGCATGATTCCTAAATACAAGAAACGAAAATAGACTGCAAGGACTTAAAAGCTAATTTCAGTGTCAAGGGCCTTAAAATGTCAAAATTTCAAGATACTAGGAACATATATTTGACATATTAGGCTAAGTAGCAAACACAGATATACTTTATACGTAAAACTTAACACCAGCAGGTTGCACAACGCTTTTTAATTGTTGATTAACGCTCAAACATATTTCAGCCTTAACTGTTGGCCATTTTTATGGAGCTCATACGTTTTTTAGCATGTGCAGCTTATGCTTCAACTTACGTTGTAGGATTTCTACATATGATCTTCATAATAATAATTTTAATGATATGTAGAACCCCTACCATATAAGTTGAAGCATAAGCTGCATACGCTAAAAACGTATGAGCTCCCTGAAGATGGCCAACATTTAAGGCCACAACATGTCAGAGCATTAATTAATACATAAAAAGTGTTGTGCAACAAGTTAATGTTAAATTTTACACATGGAATATAGTTGCATGAAAAATTTACAATATTAAAAACTGATACAATATATGTGGCTCAATTGAAACAAAAGGCTGATATGATCTGGCCATCATTCACAAAAGCCTGGAAGGATAAATGTACCTCTCCAGAAAAGTAAGCAACTAATGTGGACTAAACTACCAATGGCAGTTAAAGGTCTTGATAGTGCAGAATGAGCGTGCATATGTGTATGTGTGTGGGCATGTGTAAACCTATGCCAAATCACACAGCAACAAACTTTGTATTTGATCTTTTATTTATTATTTTGTGTACTGTGCAGAAATCAGTCATTAACTTGCAATCTTTTGGACTTCAGATTCTTTCAGGATTTAGACTATTTGAGAGTTTTGAGCCTCTTGGAATTTAGAGTCTTAGGATTTTAGAGTCTCTTGGAATTTAAAGGCTTTGATTTTATAGTCTTTGGAAACTTAATCTCAGCACTGAGTAGACTTGAGTGGTCACTCTCACACATAGCATGCTTTACCCACAGGGAAAGAAGCCCAGTATCAATTCAATAGGAAGCAGGGTGGATTCAAGAGCTGGTTTGGATGTTTTACTAAAAGGAAATATTTTTATCTCTGTTGGGAATTTAATCATTATTCTTTTGTTGTCACTATACCCCAAAAAGAAAATTTTACTTTAAAGACACTATAGTGACTACCTAAGCTTATTACATCAGTCTTCAAGAGGAGTGTAGTGAACATGGAAATTAAACTGAACAATAAAATGCCAGCTAGAATAAAGCAATTAGATAGCTTTAGGGATTTTAAAAGAAAATTAAAGTTATTTTTATTGGATCACCCCTTTTATTCATTAAATGAATTTTTTATACTTGAAAAAGATAATAGAACCAATAAGTAACAACACAAGTAAACAAGATGTAAATAGGACTTCATTTATTGTAAAAGTTGCTATTATGTAATTAGACTAGTTTATTGGATAATTAATTACATGTGTGTAGTTGACTGAACTTATGTAATTCTGGTAAAATGTTTGTACCTGATGGTAATTTGTAACAGCTACATCTATAGAACATTGTATTCAAATATTGTATTCTATTACCTTCTATTAGCGTATTACCATTATATTATTTATAAATTTAATTTATTGTGTATGTGACTTTCTGCATATTGACAAGTCTAATGCTACCATGTAACTAAATGGACATAAATAAATAAATGGCTATCTCATACCACAGGTGATTTATGTGGTAGCTTCTCACTACACAGGCCTGGGTTTGATCACAAGATAGTCTATATTGGTTTTATGGTGGACAAAGATGCTCTGGGTCAGGTTTCTCTGCGTAATTCAGTTTCTCCCTGTCAATTATCATCTCACCAACACTCCATATTCATTTATCTATCATCACTGGCAAATAAAACAGACACACTATTGGCCATAGTAGTAAGGGACCTAATCTTATCCCAAAAGAATAAAAAAGGAATCATGACTAGTACAGTATGTTTATCCACACAGAAGGCAGTGTTTTAAAAGGTATCCCTCTTCAAAATGTACCACATACATTTTTGAAAAATCAGTGATAATTTAAATAAGATCTGCCATATGGGTCACATGTGATGTTCTAAAAGAAACACTCATTACAATACCTGTTGCACACTTACTACCTTAGTGTAGGCAGGCATCAAACAGCCCAGATGCAAATAACTTAATATATGATTATGTGAGGCAAAGCCTGGCAGTACCTGTAAATTATGTCTGGCACATTCTGTGAATTTGGCACGTTTGGAGAAGAAGACTGTCGTACAATGGTAGATAAGTGCAAGCTTCTTTTGGCACGGGTGTCACCATGTATTACAGTGTGACCTGCCTGAAGAGAAGAGGCCCGCAGGAGAGAAAGTTTCTGTTTCATTACACCGGGAGTCTCAGTAGTAGAGGCAGCCCTACTCCGGAGGTGCAGTGATAGACGTCCACTTTCACCACTTGCTCGTCGAGTATGTTCCAAAAGTTCGGCCTCACACTCATCCATTGGCAATGGAAGATCACGAGTAAAGTAACGGGATCCAGAGAATGCGCCCTGATGACGGCGGAGTGGAAGAAACGCTGGAGATTTCTAAACAAATTCAATGCATATGACTTATCACTGCTAGGCACCAACATATCCAGTGTAATTATATGTATAGACTTCTCTGACATCTCAAATGTTCATTCAATTTCAAACACAAGTATAAACCTTCACACAGTATTCACTTCCATTTCTTCATCATCACTGTTTTCATACTGCAGATAAAAAAAGAGATGAAACGCAAGATAACTGGTGGGAGACATGAAACAAAACAACTAGAATTTTATTCCTGGTTACAAAAGGCTCTTTTATATTTGTCTACACATCCAGAATGGCTATGGTCCACTTAGTTACCTATCAAAGAAGAATCAAAAGAATCTTTGCACAGGGGTAGCTGTCATAGAAAGAAGCTGTGGAAAAATTTAACTATGTAGAAATTTATCATCATGTTCCATGTGATGGTCATTATGCACGGTACAACTTTTATCTATGTACCATCCACAACTCTTTTCACATTACAAAAGCAAAAACCTACTCAGAACCCCTTTTATTCCCAGAATATTCTGCATTTGATAATAAAAGTGAAAACAGTAAACCCTTATCCCCTGATGATTAATGGCAATTAATGACATTGCATGAATTCACAGTCTTATAAATTATTAGCTACTACATAAACACAAACAAAACAAACTTAGCACAGCAAGATCTGAAGCTGAATAACAATACTAGAAATCTAATTTTAAATTTATTCTTGCTACTTCCTTACCACGTGAGCCTGCTCGTCTGTCTGCCATGTTCCATCCACAATGTTGCGGTGCTTGAGTTGTATTCCAATGCGAGACACAAGCTTCAACAGCTGCCAGCGCTCACGAGCTGCCTCACTGCGAGCATTCCTCTTCTCTTCCAAAGCTTCACGTGACATTGCAGCTCGCCAGTTACGAACAAGCTCTCTGTCATTTGCTTCAATCTCTGTCAAAGATCCTTGGGCTCTCACAGACCCACCTTCTAGTGCAATGATCTGTCAGATTAGTTGTAGAAAAATTAGGTGACATTTTTAACACTTCTACCGCAGACTCGTGTGTATTTTCATGCTCTTAAGTAGTCTTAAGTATTACTAAGATTCATGTACTTTAATCAGAAAAAAAAGTAACTACATGTTATCAACTTTAAGCTACCAGCTTTAACATTCATTTCAACTCAGTCTTTTCTTATTATGGTTATGAAGAAACAAAAGAAGTCAGTTTATTCTTCATTTCATATTGTCGCTTTGTGTGCCTGAACCTGTTTGTCAGCCTAATCAAATACAGACAACATTATCACATACATTAACTGACCCAGTCATCATTTGGCTGGTGTAAGCAACAGTGAATGAGATTCACACATATCATGGAATATTCTGAATATCAACAACATACATTAAAACTCCAAGGTACCAATTTTGAACTTTTTTCTGAAAAATTTCTGGAAATAGAAGCTCATAAGGGTATTCAGTTTCACTCAGAGCACACAGCATGCTTTTCCATGAAGCAGTTTTTCCAGCCACAACAGCTTAAAGCAAAAAACACATTGTATGCCCTGCAAAATGAATTCCAAGAATCAGAAGAGGCATGCATGTGAATATGAAATTCAGTGCACCTGATGTGCATGTGCCAGCAGCTGAAGACGATGTGTCACAAGAATTACAGTTCTTTTCCGGCGCAGAAGCAGACGTCTAATTCCTGAATCAAAAAGTTTCTGCCCCACTTGATAATCCAGAGCTGACAGTGGGTCATCCTGTAACATGATGCACCATTCACACTATAATGTCATTACTAGCATATCTGTTACAGACGCCTTGTTCATGACATGTCACTGTAACTAATTATTGATGGTTTGTTGAACACTGCTTTCAATAGGTTAGATTATTTTGAATCAAACAATAGGAAAATCGGTGAAGAGGGAAGTGGAAAAAGATGTGGAAGGAAGTGACTATACTATCAAACCATTTGTCTGGAGGAACTGAGAGAAAACATGAAGAATCCTCAGTCAAAGTAGCTAGTCTTTCAGCTGAGAAAAAGACAGAAACTTCCAAACATGATGCAGAAGAGCTACCCACGATTCAGTATCTCACTACTACTGTACAAAATCTGAAATTTTGTTATGAATTCATCCCATCAGCATTTACTAATAGTTTAAGGTCATTGCTACTGAAGAACTCACCAAGATAACAATGTTGGTCTGAGAATAGAGGGCACGGGCTACTGCTACACGTTGCTTCTGTCCCCCTGACAGATTTATACCCTTTTCTCCAATCGCTGTTAGATCTTTGCCTGGCAGAATATCAATATCAGGTTGTAGGGAACATGCTTCAATGATCCGTCCATATCGACGAGGGCGAAATGGTTGCCCAAACAAGATGTTTTCTCTCAAGGTGGCATTCAAAAGCCATGGTTTCTGTGAAGCATATCCAATCACAGAGCCACTGTGGAATAAAGTAAAGAAATACATATTTTTTGTGCTTCATTTACAAAAAATGCACAAAATAAATGCACACAGCATAAGTTTTTTCTCTCCATCCATTTGTCTGTATATTTTAATGTCAACCATAATAAACAGATATTGACTGAAGTTGGTACTGAAGATGTAAATAAAACTTTACAGGCAAATTTAGTTTTGATGCATATTGATCTAACATCAGTATACTACTACTTTGCATGAAGTTGCATCCAAACTTAATAAATTTTCTGAAAAATAAGTAATCACACAAAAACTGGTACATGACACAAAACGTAACATCAATATTATTATCTCTAAAGTTCTAAATAATCCGCCATCTAGGTCATCTAAATCTGACAACTGTATAACAACACTTTGGTGGAACATGCAGCCTTCATCATCAAGATAAATAAGTGGTGGGCAAACACTGAGAAATACAGATAGGAAAAGTACAGGTCAGCTGTTTTTATGCATGACATGATGACATATGGGAGAATGGAGTTACAACTCCACTCATTCTTAACCTTGGAATCAGATGGAGGTGAGTAGTTAGCTTCATGCCTCGGCCACTTTACCTCCAGGTAAAGTGCACCCAGTAACCACCAAACAGGGGTCTGGGTGGATGCCATAGCCAGTACAAACATTTTGCAGTTGAAAAAATCTCTTATCCCTGCTTTGGTTTTCCACCCTATAACCTATTAACTTTACTGCCAATTATGCTACCTCAGCATGTAAGGAGATGGCACTCATTTGCATTGTTCCTATTGGCTTACTATTAGTTTGATATCTTGTCTCAACTACCCTATATCACTGACTCTATCTTCATGTGGCTGATTCATCTATCCTCTTCAACAGGTGTCTATCTTCAGTATATTCAAAAGGCCAATGATGTTTTTAAATTACAAATAATGGAAATGAAACATATGTTAACAATTTGCCACGCCATTAACATTTGCGGTATACTAGTGCTACCTGGCCAATAACTTTGACAATGGAGGATCCTGATATGGGGGTCAGTTCTAGTGTAAGGGTGTGGCACTGTACCTTTCAAATAGAGCTGACCTCTGGATAAGGATTTGCCAACAAAATTTAAATTCCATTATACAATCCAATTTAATTGTGGCATTAATGGTGGCAAGTGATATTCAGTGCTTTTGTGGATCACAACACACATTTTTTGTGCAGATATGGTGTCTGAATATTACATGCTACTGGTGTCCACTAATACTGAACACATCAGACTAAGATGTTAATTAAAAATACTTTTACAGTGGTATAGTCTAATTATGGCTTTTATTTATTTATTTTTCATGAAAGCTGAAACATACAACTGTTGCCAACAAAGGGAATTTGTTTACCAACAAAGTTGTATCCACTGGATAAAGAGGTATTCTAGAGTTCATATTGGAAAACACAAAGGAATATGACACAACAAGATTAATAGTGTTCCCACTCACTGTTTGTCCATGCAGGAATCCAAGCTCAGAAAATGCATGACTGTATACACCACCCCCAATATATTCCAGACCAACCATTATGTGACATTTTCCCTGTTTCCAAAACTCAGGTAAGTAATAGAAGAGCAGGTGTTTAAGGACACCACCACCACCACCACAACCACCACCACCACAACCACAACCACAACCACAACCACCACCACCACACCACCACCACCGCCACTACAACTACAACCACAACCACCACCACCACCACCACACCACCACCACTACCACCATCATCATCAAATAACAAATGTAGACTACACCTGTCTACTTCAAAGCAAAAGACTGGCATAGGTGCTCACAAGATGGGCAGAATTTGTAAACCTGCTGTATCACTCACAACATAAATATTGATCTGCAACGAACATCATAGAATAGCTGTTAGATGTGTTAAGTATAAATAAACAAATCAAATCCAGAAATTTCTGACAACATATCATATACTACCTTGCCCATTTGACTTTTCCATCAAGCCTGTGCATTTCACCCAACAGCGCAGCGAGCAAAGATGACTTCCCACTGCCCACACGTCCCACAATCACAGTCAGCTTCCCTAAAATAAAATATTAAATATTAATAATGACAATCTATGGTCCTAGAAATATGACATTCAGTGCACTTACATACACTACAAATTTGTGCGTTAAAACTTATTTAAAATGGAACTGAATTACAAAACCTAGACTACAAAAAAGCAAAATTAAATTTATTAAAATCCCTTTAACAATAATTAACTGTACAAAGCTTAGTAACAAACAAAGAAACACGCACACAAAAACATACAAAGAACTCGATAAAGTAGGGTCTCCCTCAAAAAGTTATAAATTACTCTGCATGTCAAGAAATTTCCCATCTTTTATGAAACCATGTATTCATTCCAGAATATACAATAGCCCACATTCAGAAATACAAATTCCATCCATGTTTTCTTATTCTATATTTATACAACCCATTATAATAAATATGGAACTGAGATAGCTTAGCATAGTATTTAAACTACAAGTTGGAAGGAGGAAGAGGCACTGTGGTCAGAGTCCCAGCAGGGATAAGAGATTTTTTTCTTCTCCAAAGCTTTAAAACTGATTCTAGGACCCACACAGCCTAATCCCCGAATGGATATTACAGGATCTATCCACAGCAGTAAAGCAGTTGAGGCATGAAGCTGACCACTAACCTACATATAGTGCCAAGCTTCAGAATCAGGGCTGGCTTGAGATACATGACTAATATTTTGGCACCCCAGGCAAGCTAATAATTTTGCACCACTACAAATCAATATCATTTAAACTTTTTTTGGGCCTGGGGAACATATGTGAATGCACATACCCAAACTGTGGATAATTTTTGGAGAAATTTATCATGCCTCAAAAACTGGGTTTACTAGCACCATACTTCCAATTATTCCAGTGACATCTTAGCATTCCTTATAGGATGGTGTAACATGCAGTGGCTTGGTTGACCTGCCTCTTAGTCCGGACCTGTTCAGAATGCATGGAGATATACTTCCACTCCCCCATATACCTTCACGATGTGCACAATAGCAACTTAACCTTTGTCTCAAAAGTACAGTTAGATCTCTGAAGCAGTCTCTTCCAATCATGCTTTCACGCTCCAGTTTCACATGCACGCATGACAACAAAAACACAGACATAACACTCATAACACAGACCTCACTAAGAACTACAAATTAAGTTCAAAACATTTTTTTATGCAGTAAGTACAATTTCTGGATCTATGTAGCATGATATCTGTATAAGGTAAGTGTTGCCACAGTGAGTTTCATGTATCAGTGTATCTATAACAAAATAACATCACCAAACAGGTATGCCAAACAGCAAAGCATTAATGTGAAAAATAAAATAGGTGCTTCACTGCAGTGCACATAAACAGCCTTGTTATACATTTAACAAATTGTTCAGAATACAGACAAACAGATGCAGTGATAAAATAACACTAATTCTTATATATAATACATCAAAACTTATGCCCTTACACTAAAATATTTTAAACAGGCAAAAGGGTTTGAAGTTTTACTCTTCCAATGAGGCTAGAGGAAAGAAAAAACAAATTTAATGCAGAATTTTATAACTATGGAAAGAGGCCCTAGTAAATTTCAGGTGGGATTTTCAGTCAGCTGCTATGGTGGTATGGATGTACTGGTGAAAATAATAATCCTTATCATTTCTGAGTATAACTTTCCAGTTATCATGATTAATAAGTTTAGTGACAGAAACATACATGATATGACATTAATTTACACAAGAGTGTGCAAGAAAATAAAGTCTCAGAACACCAATTATTGTCAAGAACACAGCAGGTCCTCTAGTTTAGCAATCCTCAAATTTGGCCACCAGCTATTTTTACAACAAATGTATAAGACTGTGATTGGAAACTGATTCCATTGTTAAGACAAATTTAATTGTATATTGCACAAATCAGCTGACTATTTTAGCACAAGTGTTTAGGCCTGTGCTACACTACCACAGCCCTTTACCCTCAAAATGTACATTTTTGAATGGGATGCGAATTCTACAAGACTGTTTTGCAATTCCCTCATACATTGCTTTACACTGCAAATTAAAAACAAACTTCTTTACAGTATTTAATTTGCCTGTAGAAGTTATCTTATTTATGTGGCCAAAGAAGATGTTTAAATGCAGCTAAAGACAATTTTTGCATGAGAACTGTTGTTGTAGGATCCTGCTACCTTGTAATCAGTATTCATGACTCATCAATACCTGAAGGAAAGACAATGTTGGAAACGTTGAGCATAGGTTTCCCACCGTCTGTACTCCAGGAAAACTTGCCCCCTTCCACAGTGACTGCTATTTCACCGTTAGGCTCAGGGTTTCCTACATTCTGCACCTCTTCCTCTTCTCTTTCTGCATCATCAACAGACTCTTCTTTTTCTGGTTCTTGTTCCAAGATGTCCCCAAGTCCAAATACACTGTCAGTTCGCTCAGTCCGAGCCTTACCTACATTTTCACTCTCTCCAGTATGTGACAAGGTCTTGTTCCCAACAAGTCTCTACAAAAAATTATGCTATCAAAACAATGCTATTTAGGAACAGCCTATAATCTTCCTGACCTGTCAGCTTAGCAAGGTTAAAGGTAAGAATCCACACTTCTGATGGAAGCAACCAGAAGAGGGAATTTTCTTTTTGCCCCAGTGTTAGAATAATATATACAGTGACCAGCTAATGGGAAAGTTAGGCTTAGTTGAGACCCAGGGGTGAAAAAATAAGACAGCACATGGAAAACAGTGGCTGTATCTGGACACCAACATGAGATTCTTGTAATAGATGATCAGCTTTGACAACCCAGATTACCAAACCTGTAAAATGTAAGTCTTCTGTTGTTACAACCAAAGGCCACATCTTGGTTTTACATATGCTGATGTTGCAAAACAAAAAATGAAAAGAAAGTGTTCCTCACTTCTCAACTGCAGTCAGTAGAAGGCAGAACATTTCTAGCTATCAGAACGCTGATTCAGTTTTATCAGTACTTTTCAATTAGATGAAAATTTTCTGTGTTTGTGTTCAACAAGAAGGATGGTCAAACACTTCTTTAATTTTCAGCTAGATATGGGGCTTAAAAAATTTTTTTTAAGCTGTATCATACATAACAAAAGAATTATGAACTAACATTCTGTGATAATCTAAGTTCAACCCTGTTTTGACCATTATTGCTCATATTTTAAATCTCTTTCTATTATGCAAGTTACATGCTAGTACACTGTCCTGTTGTGCATCAGGAGAAGAAAACAATGTGACTATTTCATTCATAATATGATATTGAAAAGTTTAACATTACATATTCTGGGCTTTGATAAGCATCAGATGAATGCAGATCAGACAGAAAACAATAATATTATTCCCATTAATGCTATCTTCTGCACACAAAGGATATATACGAAAGAAAAGAAAAGAAATTGTTAGACACCTTAGAATAGTTGTGTGACATAACAGTAACATTCTGAAGAACTGTTTCTGTTTCTAGCTGTTGCTCTGAATTACAGGAGGCTGGAATTACACTACAGGTCTCAGGTAGTTCCAAGAATTTTTCCAGACGACCAGTGCTCACCTGTTAAAACATAAATAACACCATCACAATATTCACTTCTCTGTATTGAATACTGACACACACCAACCAACTCAGTCACTGACTCTGTCTGGTTTGGAGGCTTTCTTCAAAATGTTGTGGTTCAGAAATGCTCTATTATAAGGTAAAAGCTAAATTTTCCCCTGTCCATGCCATGGATGCCCACATGGGGGCACAGAGGTACAGTTCCACTCATTCTTAACTTTGGTACTATATGGAGGCATGCAGTGAACTTCACATCCCAGCTGCTGCACACCAGGGAAAGAACCCAGGCACCAACTAAAGATGAGGCTGTGTAGGGAGCAGAGTTGGTCTGGCTCCACACCACACTTCACAGCCTAGTGTCAGTGGTTCAGTGGTGAACACAAACAAACTAAAGGCTAAGTACAGACAATGCAGGTTTCATGCAGGTGTTTAATGTTCTAAAAATAAATACCTTAAAAGAGTTGCATACTTTAACTTCTGTTAACATACACCAATGTTGGAACTGTGTTAACAGGCTCTTGTGTTACTCATGACTCAAAAATTTGTGCACCTACCATGTTTTTATTTGAAATTTTATAAAACAGGAAACATGAGGATTGGGTTACTTCCAGTAAAAATGTCCAAGTTTTAAAACTATAGACAAAGACAGATAAACCCACAAACACAGCATGGTAATCTTATAAACCTATTTTTCCCTTCATAAAATGGGCTAAAATAGAATAAGCAAGATTGAATTACTCAAATATACAAATAAAATACATATAATAAAAAATGAACTCTTATGTTATACTAGCAATGTGCTCATTTTTTGTGCACAGGCATATCAGAACACTTCAATTTATCACTTGACTATCTCACCATCACTGTTCACTCTCAACCAAATGTGGTAATTCTCTTTTCTTATCCCAGCAACAGCATGATGATAAACATAATTACTGGATCTTATCACTTACATATGCAAATAGCATTCACTCACGTATCTCTGTTCACTCAAAGTTTTAATTAGCACAAAACATAATTATGTAATTTTGATGTATGGTTGACCGTGCATCGTAGTTCAATGTGGATAAAGAGACCAACTAGATGTCACTTTTGGTATTATGTTTATTTTTCCTTTATAGGTTGCTCAACATGTTTCGGGCCA
>Ga0123357_10006234_pt1 | contig 14488 bp, 8 predicted proteins | sample TergutEmb28metaG_FD_89873 | JGI IMG/M metagenome (GOLD analysis project Ga0123357, IMG submission 89873) | Embiratermes neotenicus P4 segment gut microbial communities from Petit-Saut dam, French Guiana - Emb289 P4 | ecosystem: Host-associated > Arthropoda: Insects > Digestive system > Gut ...
GAGAAGTGTGTGGAGTCCCAAGGGAACTACTTTGAGGGTGATTAGGTGTCCAACGCTCCAAGTAAGCCAGTTTCTTTTTCCCGGCCAAAGGTCGGATACTTTTCTAACAGACCACGTATATTATCATAAATGTACATAGGCCTTCATGTAATACCCGTTATTCTTGTCAGGTTCTAATTAAAACATGAACATTCTCAACAAATTTTCGAAAACTACTAAATGTAAAATATGATGAAAGCCGTCCAGTGGGAGCAGAGTTTTGTGCGGACGGACAGAGAGAAAGACAGACATACGCCAAAGCTAACAGCCGCTTTTCGCAATTCTGCGAAAAAGCCTAAAACCAGTAATGATAACAAACGTTACAGCAGGTTGTCTGAATCCCACGTTTTACGATTTATCTCAATAAGTACGGCTATAAATATCGTGAGACTTAAGACTTGCTGTTCTTAATTTCAACAGTTGCAGTTTTACCTCTGTTATCGAATGCTGTTAACCTACCCGTTAAAACTCGTCACCAGACAACGCGATGAATTAACTTCTGACTTCCTAGAATGAGCACATCTTTTTCAGCTTTGCAACAGTATGTTGGAGATGTTATCACGCGTCGCAGGTTTAAAGTTGTTGACGTACACTGTATTTCATGACTGGTCAGTTCTAAGTTCACGGTCGTGTGACTTACCTTTAAGCTTGAGCGAAAGCGTTGCTACGTTTATTCACTTCTCTGCGCCAGTGTGCAGTGTTACGAATTTCGGCAGTGATGCTTGTAGTGTCGCAGCGATTTAAGAGCTAACACGTGTGCATAATATCTAGTTACCTGCCACCCCCAAATAAAATAAAGGAGAAGAGTGCCAGTTAAAATTCCATGGACAGTGAACTTGGATATATATGATATTATCTGTTGCTGATAATTGGATTACAGTTATGAAATACGTCATTATAGTCGTGTGATGATCCATAGGAGTTCTTTGTGGTGTCTCCTCTGCTATCCAGCAAGGTCTGTAGAGAAGATCGGAGCATTCATGAAATCGCTCATCAATCCGTGGTGTTCGAAAAGGGTATGGAGACGAAATCGTGCAAATTGGTGGTTATAAAATGCCTTGTTGACAATTCCGTATCGCGTAAGGCATTTGTTGCTTATCAGGTTTTGACTCATAAGAATGAAGGTGTCAGAACAAGTTATGGCCACTTGATAAGATGGGCGCTGCATGTGCAACGAGCGGTGCTTAAGGAACACGCATGAAGACGCAATCCTACACTCACTCTCCCCATAGCCCTAGTGGATTACACTCCCGAAAATTTATCATTGCTTGTTTCTAATAAATAACGAATCCAATAATTTATTAATTTTTCAACAGGAGTGCACATTACATATCTTTTTCTACACTTAGACAGCTGCTGGAAATAAGTCAAAGTCCATTACGTTTGATAATTATTCACGTAGAAGAATGTGGCGTTAATTGTCACGAATCGAGTTTTTAAACTTGAATGTAACATATCGACGCCTATCTTTTTGGATGAACAGCATAAAATGTAATTGTCATTTCCAAAATTTTCGCTTGTAGCATTGAGTTTGCTTATTCCTATGCATATGGAATTATGACAACTCTCTTTTTAAAAACATGAATCGGTGGAACGGTGGTTACAGCAGCGGGGGCCAAATGACAGCAGCCAACAGAAAATTACACTCACTTAACGATTAAAATAATTTTAAAATTGTTGATGTTGCTTGTAATCAAACAGTTCTGAATGTATTATCTTCCTGCATCATATCCAAAAACTAAGAGATAAAATATTAAAATTATAGTTTTACATATTTTTTCAGTGGTGGTTTTTGTACGTTAGTACCACTTGCTGACAGCTTGAAATGTTATTGTTCCCCGTAATTATTTTTAGATAATATATATTTTAGCTTTTTTTTTGCGGGCACAAAATTCCTTTCCTGGATAATATCGAACGTGCTTGGTCAGACTTCGTATTACAGCCTGCTAGGCTCGAACATTTCCAAATTGGATCATGATTCTTAGATTTTTTATCCTCCTCTCCTAATCCTCGTTCTGGAGGTACGTATGTATAAAATTAATTGGTATTTCACCGGTTAGTTCTAATTATTTTCAGGCAGAAAAGACACTAATAGTCGAAGGATAAATTTCGAATTTGTGCGACGAATAATAGGGGTGCATATATTCTGTCAACCAGTTAAGTTTTACTGTTACGTACTTATGTTACTGTGGGTTTGGACTGAAAAAAATCCAGGGGTGAGTTCATTTTGGAGCCTTGGCGAATATCTGGAATTCCACAGTTGAAATTTTTTGATAAATATCGTTAATACGTGCTTCTTCATACACGTAAAATACGAGTATGTCAGCTTGTATTTCTGTACTTAGTAGGCTACTGCCTCCACGCTTCTGAGCGTTACGTGTGTCAGATTACTACTACCCATATTATGTACGGGAGTTTCAAGTTATGACGCTGCGAATGTGACTGTAAACGCAGACAGGTCTAGACTAGTTCGAAGCTTGCGTCTGGCTGAAGAAGCGTAACATAATTAAAAGCCTGTAGTATTGGAATTTCTGTTAATCACGTTTCAACTAACTGATGACAACTGGGCTTAGTAGCTACGTGGACATATATGGTTCAGTTTATGTACACTAAAGTAGTGTTTTTTTATCTGTGCTTCATCAATACAAAGTGTGATAATACGCGTTCATGATACGATTAGCAGAGGAAATCTTCACAGGATGGTGCGCAGAATATCTTATGCCCCATACACGAATTCTGGAATTTTAAATATAAATTGCCTGTGTTCCAAAGCACTACTCATGAGGCCGAATTTATGTGGTGAATAAATCTGTGAAGACACTCAACTTGGCATTACGCGGAGTTGAAACTTTAGCGCCGCTCGCCGGCCTGTTTTTCTCGGGAACAAGCCTGAACGTGCAAAGGTTAGAGCGTTAAAATTTATGTTCTGTTAACCTGCATCTCTAGATAATCTTGTAAATGAAACCAACTTGATGCACGCCTTTATTCTTAGTGTATTTAGTCAATGTTATTTATAACCTCTACATGTTTCGGACCTCTCCAGCCCATCATCAGAAGGAACAACTGTATTTATGCGAAACTTGGTACTTGTTATTCGGTATAGCTGACAGTCTGGTATGCAGGATGGAATGAAGTTTCATTCCATCCTGCATACCAGACTGTCAGCTAAACAGAACAACAAATACTTAGCGTCGCATAAATAGAGTTTCCTCCTGATGAAGGATTGGAGAGGTCCGAAACATGTATAGGTTATAAACAAAATTGACGAAATACACTAAGAATAAAAAAGTGCACCAAGTTGGTTTCATTTACAAGATTAGATTGTTGTGTCTTTGTGTGGATTGGGCGGTTGATAATTGATTTACACAAAGGAATAATGTTGCCCAAAAGAGTCCATTCTGTCCAGTGGATGGAGTTCTTAGATGGGTGGTGAAGAGAGAAGTTGCAATTGTCCTGCTTTGAAGCCCGTACCGATGGAAATGTTAAGATCCCTCAGAACTGAATATCGCCAGTAATTTTACATTGTGCAGGTTAAAATGTTCACAAAAATCAGAGTATTTAACGTAAATATTACGGTGTATGGAAAAAATAACGTAAGTTAAAAAGACCCTGCTTCTTTAGGCCTATTTCCATTCTTATATGGGTAAAAGTCACTATCCTTGTTTGATTTATTAAATGTGATCAATGTAACTGATAACGGAATATACGTTAAGAGCTCTGCCTTCGGCCTCGTAGCAAAGATAATATTCAGGTTCCAACCAGGTTCACACGTTACCAGTCAGAAGTTATACAAAATACTTCGGGCTTTCTTTACCGGCATAAAAAAAACTTCGTTTGTAGATTAGTTTATTTTATGATTGTGAGCAAGAAAATGAAATAATACTGACAGCTGTGATTATACTTGTGTGTTGCGTGTCCACTAATATGGTGAGCTGGGAGTTTATTCAAGGAAAGAGCCTGAGAAATGGGCTCAGTCGAGGTATGGCAGCAAATCCGGACCTAGATTTCCTTGACGATGTTCGCAACTGCCCCGCCTAGAAACCGCTGAAGATAACACCATACGCATTTGGAGTCCGATATCTGCGTACCTTTCCTCAAACGACGTGTAATATCATATGTTCGTAGTGTGGGTAAATAATTTGTTTCGGAATTATTGACATTTACACACTTAAAGGAGCCTGAATTAATGGCACGAGAGTCAGAGCAAATTATCGGAATTCATTCCAGGTAGAACAAAAAGCAGCCGGTCTTGAGGCCTGTTTGGATAAGGTATTTGAAGGCAAATTTCGGGGAGGGCCTGGGTAAAATATTAAAATTTCGGCACATGAGAAACTTTAATTCTGTACAGAGCTATATACAAGGTGGTTCAAATATGACCTGGACTGATTTGTGTGTAAACAAGCCGCAGTCATTCCCGGTCATATTTGAACCACCTTGCACTTCTGAATTCTCATGCAGCAGAATTTCTACCACCATAATGTTTGTCATCTCCTTCCGAGGGGAACTGGGCGGCGAAATCTCTTCTTCTTCTTTTTCTGCCTTGTACCTTCAGAGTTGCCTAAGATGTCATAGAAAAATATTTTTCTAGTTTCGTGATTAGACCAAATGTATGATAGATTTTCCGCAGTAATATTTGTATCATAAAAACTGCCTCTTTCTTCCCATAAATTGTAAGCTATAAAAACAATAATTTAATATTTAACTTGCTTGTTTCCGTAGATCCTCACGTCAGAGTGGCAGGACGACGGGATGGGGTGAAGGTGGCTAAGGAAAGGGTAATGGAAGTCCTAGACACAAGGGTAATTATTCAGTTCCTTAATAACACGGTGTGTATGTATGCTTGTGTACACCGAGTGACTGTGGAACCAGAACTGACTTCGCATGGAATTTCATTTTGTGTTTTGTATTTTTACTCAGGTTCAAAACCCTTCAACTTTACTTCTTTTTTTGTGCAGTTCCTTATTTTCCTTTTGCATTGTTCGTAATAGTTCCAATACTTACAGTTGCATTCCAAAGAGAATAAAAATAGTTGTAAAGTACAAATATAAAATATATATACAGGTGGACCCCCGTAACCGCGGTTGAACGCGGCCCGAAAAAAAAAATTGGAAAATTAAAGAAATAAAGGGTTCATAAGTTTCAAAACGCGCGCCAAGCGAGAACGGGCCATAACATGGTGAAACCCAGCAGCTCAAAAGCACCCAGTATTTCACTCATCTTCCTTTGTCCCCGTACTCAAGCTTTCCCGCAAATTTGCCACTATTCTGCTTCTAACGTTCTCGCCGTTCGAATTAGTTGCCGCGTTATCGCAGTGTTTGTGTTCAGAAAGCCCTAGTTAACCGTAATAATGGAACCAAAGCGTAAGAGTAGTGATGCTGGTAGTGCTTCTCAGCCTAAGAGAAGCCGTGGTTTCCTTTCCATTAGTGAGAAAGTGAAAATTCTGGATATGATAGAAATAGCACAAAAAAATCATATGCGGCGATTGCCAGGTTGTACGGCAAGAATGATTCTTCTATGCGTGAAGTGATGAAGAACAAAGAAAAAATTCATGTTAGTTTGTCTGTTGCACTGCAGACTGCAAACGTTACTGCTATAGCGCGTGCTAAAGTTTTAATGAAGGTAGAAAAAGCCTTAAATTTCTGGCTAGAAAATTTTAGTAGAAAGAGGGTACCCCTCTTTATTACACTTAATTGTTATTTTATTTAATGTTGGTAATGTCTTACTGTGCGTAATTTATCAATTATACTTTACCGTATTTATGTATGTTGCACGAATGTCACGTTATATATTGCTTACGGTATTATCCGCGTTTTCACGTAACCGCGGTAGGTCTTGGAACGTATTACCCGTGGATATGGGGGTCCGCCTGTATACCTAATCCACTCAAAAAATTTTGGAAATATACAAATAAACTGAAATAGCCGGGGTAGTTCAGGTGGTATAGCGACTAGTCTACGGGCTGAACGGTGCGGGGTTCGAATCCCGGTAGGTTCACAAGATTTTTATCTCCAAAACGTCCAAGCCGGTTCTGGAACCCACTCATCCTATTCAATGGGTACCGGGATTCCTCCTCCGAGTTAGCCCGGACGTGAAGTTAACCACATATCTCCATTTAGTGTCGAGGTTTAGAATGAGTGGTGCTATGCCTCTACTTCCCGTGTATGATTTCATGGCATGGAGAGGGCAATATAGTCAACTGCCTCTTTCATATTTGTATTTCTGTACATAGAAACTAAATGCAGATGAGTGCATAACACGGCTTCATGAACATCATAAATAGTATTGAGAATGATGGTGTATTACAATATTTAAAATAAAATAAAAATACAGAAGTCTGAGATGCAAGATTAAGCATATTGTAACTCATTTAAAGTGCATGATCAATGTCCACAAAATCTTGCATGTTCCTACAGGACTTCTTTATTTATTTTCCTTGTAGGGGGTGGGGATAGGCGAGCAGGTGGAGAGTTTCTAAATCAGTCATGCAGTTGCAATGTGTAGCTAGCTAAAAGTGTATCCAGAATTGTCACTGAAATTTCAAATTTTTGTGATCCTGCAAAAACTTCTAGAATAGAAATATGTATGCAAAATAAGCATTATGTTTTTAGACTTGTGACAATACAAGACAGGAAGATTTTGATATGAATACATTTTGCATGAAAGGAAATGAACACTGATTTGACTATTTGCTTTCTGCATTGAATGTTTTTGTTTTGTTTCAGGGCAACCGTGTAACAATGAAACTGGACGTGAGCTATACTGATCACTCTCACATCATAGGAAAGGGAGGGATGACCATCAAGAAAGTGATGGAGGAGACAGGCTGCCACATCCATTTTCCAGACTCTAACCGCAGTAACATGAATGAGAAGAGCAACCAGGTGTCTATAGCTGGGGAGTTGGACGGTGTTGAAAAAGCAAGAGCCCGTGTTAGGGTAGGTCCATGTTTGATAAGAATGTGTTGAATTAAGCCTGCAAAGTGTCTGGTTAGAAAAGGCTGCTGCATGTATCATGAAAGTGTCAGTTCGGAAGCCTCCTTTTTAGGTTTATGGAGTCACAGTACATTCTGGTTTATATTATAATTTATATTATGAGGATTCAGATTTGTATTCCCAGCATTCAAGTACCCTACTCAAGGAAAACAATCATCTTTCAACATAATACTAATTGAAATTACTTTTGTACTTATTTTACCTAATTACATCTCATATTTTAATGGGCATCTTTGTCCCCCTCACATGTCCACCACTGTCAGATGCATATGGGCTACTCACGATCAGGTTAGTGCTCTTGCTCTGAATTGTGCACTTCCTTTAATGTAAACAGTTTCATGTTCTTGAGCCCAAGCAATTTGATATACTGGAGTCCTGAACTTGAGTGGCTAAGGACACAGGCAGTACTTCAAAAGACAGACTCAGTGAGGGGGCACTGCAGTTCAAATATTTGAAGCCATTAAACAAGCAGTCTGCACACAGTGGCAACTATCATTCCAAGTATCACTTGCATGAACACAAACACCAGCACAAGAAAAAGCATGAGTAAGAAAAAGGAACAGTCTGAATGCACCTTTATATGAAGCATGGCACATGTAATATGACAAAGTTCTGGGACAGAAGTGGTGGCAACAACATTTAGGCAAGGTGAGTAGCGGACCTTCTTCATGCTATGACAGGCATGTTACTTACATGCAGTAAATATATTCAGTTTCATTGAGACTAAAAAGTGTGTGAAATACCAAAGGAGACTACACTGTATGGAGGGTTTCAAAGTGTGAAAACTGACAGCCTCAAAGTACAGAGTTAATTCATAAAATTGTGCTGTCATTTGGAGAGGTAATGGATGAAAATGTTGCATCCTGGTCAGATGATGTATGGTGCACAAATGATACTGTGTTCCAAAGTGTTTTGGGTGGTATCAGAAGTTCAGGATTAATTGCAAATGTTTGCAAGAAACCACTGAGGTGGATGGGCTGCAGTTTCATAAGAAAAAAATAACAGACAATTACAGAGACAATGCTCTGTGATCATAATCATCTCATAATACAGATAATTACAAGGGAATGTGAATTTATGCTCGGTAGCTGTCACAACATTCTCAGTAAATTAGGAACAGATATTATGTCATCCAACACACTGTATCAAGAATACTAAAGCAGGAATAATTTGGTATGTTCAGGTGATTAGTGTTGAGCTCAATGGTACAGCAAGCAATCTTTTCATTCTCTGAACAATTATCAACCTTAACTTAATCTGAAAATTGCATTTTATGAGATAGCAGAATTGGTGTGAACAAATATAAGAACTCTGACAGAAGTATGTAACTGGAGAAGGGCAGCATTTTGGAGGGAACAGCATATACAGGCTGTCTACAGAGGTCAGATCTGAAGAGACTGTTCATGTTCTAGGACTTTATGAAGCTACCATACACATGGTACTCCCGTAGGAAACAGACTGGAGTATGACAAATGCTTGCCAAACTAAACACGCATGCAGTGTACACTATTAGGTTTGAAAAAACCAACAAATCCGACAACACAATATACATATTATAAAAAATATTAACAGCTACATGTTTTGGCTAGGTTTGAAATTGTATGAAAGTACCACCTGATCCAAATGAAAGTGTGATTTCCATCTTGGCACTTTCTGGACATCTAGAATTAACATTTTTTATATTTCCAATCATGATATCACATTTTGTAGCATTTATTTGACACACACACACAAACTTGAATACCGCATATTAAACATAGTTATGGTAATTAATTCATCTAGGATTTCAGGATCTGTTAGTTTTAAATACCACTGAAATTTATCATTTTCTTCACAGAAATTGACTCCATTGATCTTCAGCTTTGAATTGCCAATAGTAGGAACACTGCAGCCTCTCCCTGATAGAAATTCTCCATACTTGAGAGGCATCCAGGAGAAGTACAATGTTCATGTCATGTTTCGAAACTGTCCCAAGCTGTATGGCACCATGGTAGTCGTAAAGGGCTGTGAGTGGGAGGTGGCTATGGTAAAGGAAGCAACTCTCTTGGTTATAAACCACATGTGTGATTCTCTTGCTGTAAGTAACTTGAATTGCAGACATTTTGCTGTACTCCTTTGAGGTCTTGCCTAGTTTTTTTAAGAAGAAAATCATAATTTATGTCTCTCATTACAAAAACTGTCTTTAAAGAACAGAGGTTATGCTAATAATGCAGATTAGGGATTTGAGGTTCTCACAGCGGTACTGATGAAGTTTCAAGTCTTCTGAGATGTGACATAATGTTGATTGGCAAATAGTGACCACTGTTTCAGAATAGTGTAGTGCTTCTGAAATTTCAGCAGCTGTTTACCACTTAACATGGTGTAACAGAGCAAAAGATAGAGGAAAAATTTCTCGCAAATTAGTGGATCTTTTTGTGCTTAAATTTATTAGGAACAGGAATCAGAATTTCAGAAATTCTTTTCCTATTTTAAAACAACAAAAGGATCTATGAAAGCAAGTTTAACTGTTCTTTTTTTTCAGTCATAAAGTGGGTCAAAACTGAGAGATTTTAAGTGCAGTGCAATTCACGACAAATAATTTTTCCTCAATTATATGTGGTTACAATCTGTAGCACCTTATTATAAAATCAGAATCGAAGGTGTCCAGATCTTGAATTATTCATATTTTGTGTAAATCCATTCACACAGGAATTAAGGAAAGGTGATATGTTATTTCTTGAACAAAATATTTGCCCCCTTACATCTGCCATGCATTGTTTTATAGAATACTAGCCTTTATTGAATAAAACCAAAATTTCCTCAAGAAAATTTCTATTCCAACTACTATAAATATGTCATTAAAATTTAATTTCAAACTACATTTCAAATTTTTTGCATAGAGTGCTGATTTTCACAACAGCTGTTGTTTGGACAACAGAAAGATATTAATTTGAATCCACATCAGCCTGCTGGAGGGTGTATATTCCACCTTCTTTTGTATTTTCAACATTCATGCAGGTGTTCAGAATGTACCCTGTTATAATTTGGGCAGTACTTGTGTATGCTTATTTATTTCTGTGCTATTTTTCTCATTTTGGAGTTATAAATACTTATTTTTTTTCTGTAATGAGATACTGGTGCTTGTTAGTAAACTTGTTTTCCTCTTTGGAGATAATTTACTAAGGTGGTTTGATACTTAATTAATAATATGTCAAGATGGCAGTATTCTGGGATATGATGTGTAGTAGTATGGTAGATGGTTGAATGCCAGCACCTTCAGTGATGAAGTGAGTCAAGTTGAGAAGTGTCTTGATATTTGGAAGAAGGGACAAGAGGAACAGGCCACAGTGGATAATAGTAGCCAGGTAGTAACAGTGAAAAATATAGAAGGAAGCAGGCTAAGACAGGCCAGTGACAAGGGAAGGACCTGAAAATTGGGAAGAGGGCACCTACTATAGGATAAGAAGGAGGAAGAATAACCTGTCCTTTACAGGCCCTGGAAGGAATAAATATAATGACCCTTCCACATGGCATTAAATGCAGAGCAAGACTGGTCCTCTTGTAGGGTATGAAGGTTATTAATTATGGTTGTGTATGGCATGAACAGAAGGGTTTTCCTTTCATAGAGAACAGAAACAGTAGCAACATGGCAAGTAGCCTTCAGAAAAGGGTGGGGAAAGAGGAATGTTAATGAAGGTGAGGAAAACGGAAAAAGCAGGGAGGAGGAAGAAGGATTAATGTGCAGGAGGGGAGGAGAGGTAAGAGAAAAGTGTCCCTGGAAAAAGCAGTTAAAAGACGCTGTTACAAGTCAGGGCAAAGAAAACCCAGTCATGGCTTTCTTTAGAAAGGAACCTCTACTGTTCCTTCAGGACATAAGAGCAGAAAATTTCATGGCTTGAATGGGGAGAGTCTTCCTGTTCCTTGTACTGAGATGAAATTCATTGTCAGTGGATAGGTTGATGAGGTATTCTCAAGAGTCTGGATTTTGGTATACTCAAGTTGAATGTGTTGATCCCTTTTCATGGTGTATTCTGCTGTGACTACACAAATAATCATTCTTCTTCATTGTGCGTAAGGACATACATTAATGTGGAATGTTTGCACTATATTGGGCCTTGCAGACAGGGTGTAATTGTCCCACAATACACTATTTTTTACATGCTAGAATTCCATGTTACTCCATGATGTCCCATCCAATCCCATGCTGTCACATAAAAAGAAGTGTGTTCTGGGTTGGTCCAACATACTGCACATGGTGTGGTGTAGAGTAAGTGGAATTCCACTCTCAGTCTAGCTTCCATGCTTTGTGCAAGTATGTTAGTGTTCTTGTCATGCATTTTTCACTCATCTGTCCCTCTGTCCGGGAGTAGACGATCTCACCCACCACTTCCAATGGGTCATTGTTTCCATTGCTTCATCCCCCTACTAATCCTTGGTATTGCCCTGTTGTCTCCTACATGACTAGCTGCTTCCAACTCGGCTCACCTCAAATATGAAGAAAGAGGCACTATATTCTCCTGAAATATTGATAGCTGTGTACGAGACTACAGGGCATCACATTCCAGAAGACCATAATATTGAGTGCTGTGAAAATCTTGAGGTCTCACCAGCAGTAATATCTGTGTTTAAAATGTTAATCCATAGGCATGAATGGAATAATACAGTGATGTCCAAACTAACACTTTAGTCAGTCAAGTTTTTAATTAATATAACACAGAATTATCAATGCCATGCAAGAATGTTTTCTATAAAATAATATCACAAGATTATGTTTGAATGGGTATTTAGAGGGGTAGTAATGAAGTGTTGTTATAGTAAGAACTAGTAAGGTACAGTACACCATGTTGTTTCAAGGCTTTTGTACAGGTACATGTAAGATCACCATTTTAATGGAGTGAAATGCCATGTCACTGTATGATTTGTGCTAGGTTTTGATACTCATATTGGTTTCACCTTCAAGGGTCCAATGATCCATTCTTCATTAACAATTTGACTCCTTGAAGATGAGACCAGTACAAGCCTCAAAACTTTGGCATCAATCATCAAATGCTGTGGACGAAATTGCAGATGAATGGAGACCTCAGTCCAGGATATTGCTGTTTGCAGACTCAGGTTCAGGTGCACATGACAATGGAGATATCTCCACAGCATCACAGTATTGTGTTGGGCAAGAACAGTAACAACTTGAAGCAGATCATGCAACGAACTTCCACAGAGATTATGTTCCCAGATGCTGGTGATCCTAACATTCCAAACCTGAAGAAGAGCAGCATCTGTATTACAGGAACAATTCATAATGTGTATCTTGCCAGGCAGCAGCTCATGGTATGTCCCTACTTTCTGAATTCCTGCACTGAATTGTTCACTTGCTCAGTTGCCTATATAACAATGGTTTTTCTGTTACTCTTCATTCTGCATTGTAAAGGTGTTTAAATTATGAAGCATCAAGAGAGCAAGACATAGCACAAGTGTGCAAAAGTACTATGGAAAGAGATGACTTTGGACACAGATGATGATGATAAAATTGAGAGCAATGAAAAAATGGGTTTTTTCCTAACAGAAACATCTGTCAATGTCCCATGGTTAAATTGCAGTTTTTTATTTTTTCAGAAGTTTCTTAGATCCATTTCTCTTATATTTGGTAATATGTCAGTAGTTGATAGGTTTTTGCACTACACTGATATATTTTATGCACATTATATGTGCGTGTATGGAAATATTCATACATAGATATATATTACTACATTTTTTTTTATTTCTTTAAACTACAGGGCCAACTGTATGTAATACTCTGAATTATGCTGACAGACTGTACTTCTGGGTTTCCTATGGTTTTTAAAATAAACATTAATATTTCCCTGCACAGCATTAGCCAGTTTGTTGCTACAGTGCAGAAGAAGTGTGTTTTTATGTGGTGTAAGAAACACATTTTTAAAACTTAATTAATAAAACTAACATCAAACAAAACTATATCTATTTCATGATAATATCCGGTTAATAATGGGTTATATGTTTCAGCCAAAGAGGGCTATTTTCAGGCTTTATTTAAAAATATAAAAGGAAAAATTGGCTAATATTGCATACACGTTGTTAGTGTGCGATCTCACATTTACATGGTTAATCTACAACTGTCAATTTTATTCAAATCTTCTCTTTAATGTAGATAAAATTTTTATTGGTTATTTTTTTAGGATGTTAGAGAATTTCCTCTTTTGAATATTTTAGCTTTTGTAAAATTCCTTGCTATGTTGCTCTAAAACATGTGCAATCAGCTACCAACTTACACTGCACAACATCACAGAAGAGCAAAAACCTCTAATATCACCCTCTTTCTGACTGCCAGGGCTCCCTACCGATTGTACTTATGTTTGACCTGCCTGAGGACATGGAGGTAGATTCAGAACAAGTCTCACGACTCATGCGAATCCTGGACATCTTTATCAGCATCCGAAGCAAGCCCAAACAGAATGTGGTGTCAGTAATGATCAAGGGAATTGAGCGTAATGCAAGTAAGTTCCATGCATTCTTGCAACATAGCTAGAATGTGTATCTGCATGGTTATATGAATTAGTTTAATTTTATGTAATTTAATTTGGAACCATTCCATCTACTGTGATACTCCTAGGTTTAAGAACAAATATTTTGTATGGCTCCTATAATCTAAAGAGTCAATTTATTTTTTGTGCATTCTATGCAAGACATGCATCCAAGAATGCAAAATGTATTAGGTCATTTTTCACTTATAAAATAATGGCCAATTTTTTATCAAACATGGTAGAGGAGGCAGTCTCAAATAGTACATGAAATCAGACATTGTTCCAACTTTACATAAGCTTAAATATATAGTGTAAAAATAAAACACTTAAATACCTAACATAATGCAATAAGATATAACTTTTAACAATGTTTGCAGTACATGCAGTGCACCGAGTTTTGTACTTGCAGTAAATGGACATTGAAGCCATTGAAGTATAAAAAAGGTACACATACCCCATTCTAGTTACAGCATTATTTGGAATTAGCCTGTGCTGATGTTTGTTCACTGCAAAATTTTCTGATAATTTCTTCTTATATAATGTTTCAAATTCAAGGCAGTCATATTTTTCTACTGACTACTGCTGGTTCATTCCTTATAATTGTACCACACTCAGACAATAATACCAGAACAAATTAAAATATCAGTTCATTTGAGACAATTATATCATATATTTTCTTTTAAATTTCTTGTAATATACTACTGGAAGGACTCGACTATTTTCAGTAGAGGAATTTTGGCCTTTGGAAAAATCTGATAACCATCGTAAGATATAATACTACTACTACTACTACTACTACTACTACCACCACCACCACCACTACTACTACTACCACCACTACCACTACTACTACTACTACTACTACTACTACTACTACTACTACTACTACTACCACTACCACTACCACCACCACCACCACCACCACCACCACCACCACCACCA
>Ga0123357_10006235_pt1 | contig 14488 bp, 10 predicted proteins | sample TergutEmb28metaG_FD_89873 | JGI IMG/M metagenome (GOLD analysis project Ga0123357, IMG submission 89873) | Embiratermes neotenicus P4 segment gut microbial communities from Petit-Saut dam, French Guiana - Emb289 P4 | ecosystem: Host-associated > Arthropoda: Insects > Digestive system > Gut ...
AAGATAACAAAACACACAAGACAACTACAACAATACACACGGTCAACCAACAACAATTACATAAAAGACAACTTAAAACTAGCAACAAAACACACGAAACAAATTAGAATTTTACAACATGTAAAAAAGGTAAAAACACCCAAGCAAGGGAGTACTGTGTACAGTTTCTTGTATTTTTTACAATCATTAATTCACTCACTCTCCCCTAAGGCTGCTTACCACGAAGGCATTTACAGACGGCTAGTATATTTAACATTTGGGCGAATGTAATATAGAGCTAAATAACAGCCACAAAATATTATACGGTGGGATATAATTAAAATCATTGATGTTAGTCTCTGTGTTCATTAATTAAAGGCTAGAGTCTTAGTGCTCCATCTTTCTCTCCGTCTTGTTTACATATGTTTTAAATGATGTTAATGGCTTTGTTGAAAAACCGCTCTGTGTTTATCAGCCAAGCCACTGTTTCCGCATTCCTAATTACAATATGCAAATGTAAGGAACATAACTTCGCTGCGACTCACACAGACGAGGCCTGTTTACATTACTAGTCCTATCAAGGACGACACTCAGAGGCGCCATTCGAGGACTTCATTCAAAACAACACGGGGTCTAACGTCGCTCACCCCATGTGGTCGATTTATCACCATCTAAAATCAATACATGAGCTGAAAGCTTTTTTCGGCACGCGACGAGAAAGCAGACATGATATGTCAGAAGTGCATAGCAATCACATGGCGTCAGAGAAAAACTGGTTTTAGATACGGGATATTTTACTTGGCTGTGTTTGAACTTTCGGTGACAGCAAATGGATTTTATGGTGGTGAACAGTTCATATCTTCAGACAATATTAAAAAAAAAAGTCTTTCTCATTCTCATATGCAAGTTTAATGGAAAGGCTGCTCAATTAAATACTTATGTGGACAGGATATTTAGCGTGTATGGGAGTCACAAATAAATTTCAGCTTCAGCACAAATTCTTGAAGGGAAAATATTACTTCAAATGCTTAGACGTATGCAGGATTATGACATGAAAATTGAAATAGGGAGTTGGGATGCGAAAATATGGAATGAATTCAAAACCTCGGACAGGGGATATTATAGTATCTTGTTCTTAAACTTTCGCCGTGTTCTAAATGTAAATTATTCCTTTTTGGGTAATTCCCCGGCGTCTGAGTTCTAATTGCCGACGTTTCGGAACTCACAATTAGAACTCAGACGCCGGGGAATTACCCAAAAAGGAATAATTTACGATATTATAGTAGCTTAGATAGCATTTTGTTTTGGGCGTTGTGTTGACATTTGTCATGCATTCTACGAAGGGGTGCTGATAAATCCTTAGACCGACCTGGAAGGAAACAAGCTACAGTGACGAAACACAGGATTCATTCAACATACTCCCCATGAAGCTCAATGCACATCTTAGCCCGTTGCTCTAAACCTTTGCAAGCCACTAAAAAAATCAGAATGTTGTGCGTCCAAACAGGTCTCCGTGGCAACAATGACCTCTGCGTCGGACGAAAAATGGTGACCTTTTAATTGTTTTTTTTCAGTCCAGGGAACAGGTGGTAGTCGGACGGGGCCAGATCCGGAGAATAGGGTGGGTGATCTTGACATTGGAAGCTCAGGTAGGCCAGTTTCTTCTGGGTTGCAAGTGCCCGGTGAGCCGGGACATTGTCGTGCAAGAACAAGACCCCTTTGATGATCTTCCCGCGGCGTTTTTCCTTCAAAATGTTCTTCAGTTGCATCAACAGAGATGAGTAATACTCCGCGTTGATAGTTTGGCTCTTTGGAAGATAACTAATGAGGAGGATGCCGTCTTGATCCCAAAAAAACCGAGGCGAGAACTTTTCCAGTGGATTTTTGCACTCTGATTTTTTTGGGTGGTGGGGTGAGCCACCACTCCGTTGGTTGTTGCTTTGTCTCCGGGTCATAGTGCTATAACCAGGCTTCGTCCATGGTTACCAATCGCGACAGGAAATCATTTGGATCGCGCCGAAAAAAAAAATCCAAATTTGCTCAGATGATTGGCGCCGTTGACGTTTTTGATCCGCGTTCAGACATTTCGGGACCCAATTCGCAGAGAGCTTCCGCATGTCCAAATCTTCATGAATGATGGACCCAACCCACGTGAGATGCCCAGTTGTTCAGCTATTGACTTAGCCGAAATCCGGCGGCCTTCCAAGATTAGCTCGTGAATTTGATCAATAATCTCCGGAGTGGTCACTGTTTTGGTTCGTCCAGGACAAGACGCATCGCAGGTGGAAACATCACCACGTTTAAACTGACCACCCAGTTTTTGACGGTGGCATACGATGGTGCATGTTCTCCTAATGTTTCTATCAGAATGGCGTGAATTCCTTCATGGGCTTGCCTTGCAGAAAAAAAAAACTTGATGACAGCCCGCTTCTTGTTGTTGTTGAAATCGCGCGCGTCGCCTGAAATGCTTCCTTTCAGCCACTGTAACAAGAAAAGACTTGCAATTCGGCACATGAAGAGACCCCTATTTCCAACGACACAATCGATTCCGTCCTACGACATCGGGAAGTAGGTCGGGCTAAGGCCTTCTCAGCACCCCCTCGTAATTGCATTCAGTGTAATCTCTGGTTCACGTGGCAAGCAAAGCAGACTTCGCGATTTTCTCAGTACCACCGCTATAAAACGCATTATTTAGAGAGAATGCTAGCCCTTTAACATACACAGTATTTGAGACATTGCTCTTCGTCTTGATTGTGTATTTCACTAGTAAACAAATGCCTAAATAACTTTGAAACAATATATTTCTATTTCTATCCCTCTTGATATTCTAATGGTTGATAAGCAACACGAGAAATTCCATGTTTATTATGAAAAGCAGGTGCTTACTCTCCGTGTCCACAAAAGGCCCTCCATTAATTTATATCCTGAACCACAACAATAAACTCATTTATTTATTGTCAATTTAGATAGTACTTTCCCACTTATTCCTGTTCGTTTTGGGCTTTCCGACAAAACAATGATGTATTTCTGAGCTCTCCTTGTATTTTACACGTCATTCCAACCTCATCCTGCTTGCTTTGACCAAATTACAGATTACAAATTTTAAAGCTTCTCATTAATTAGGCTTCTCCGTTTTCCTGTCATTTCATGTCTTTGGTTCATATATTCTCCTCAGCAACTTTTCTCAAAGAATCCCAATCAAAAATAAAGGAGCATCAAGGCCGGTAAGTTAATGAAAACAACAAAGACAACATTGGTAAAAATGCGTGTCCCTATAGTAACACTGTTCTGGAAATTCGACATTCATATATTTCCAAAGACTGTCGGTCAGTTACAGAACAGTTTCAACCGAAATTAGTTGAACGAGAACGTGAATCTCTGTCCTATATATGACGCTGTATTATTGCTGTTTTTTTACACTGCATATTTCGCCTCTGGATTAATTTACAGGGAAAATCAATTTGTGTGTTTTCGTAGTAGAGTTGTTTGATTGGTAATTCAGGTCGCCCCAAAAAGTCGTCAGTACAGCGACCGCTCTTCCGACAGGTAGACAGACTGACTGATTGACTGACTTTTCCCCAAATTGCGGTTATAAAAGTGTGAGGCTGGCCAGTAACTGCGGCTTCTGGAGTGTTATATAAAATGAAAGACGAAGGAAGAATGATTTGAAGGCAGAAAAAGGATACAAATAAAAAAAAAAAAGGGAAGAAGTAAGGAAATGAAGTAAGACGGAGTTATTTGAGTGTATCACGTAGCCTTACATGGACAGTATGAGATGGAAGTAACGAATAAGTAAGTATCCAGCAACGTAAAACATGTTTCGTGGGGGAAGTCCTTTACCTTTACAGACACAAGAGCAGTCGGCTTATATTCAGTGCATTAAATTGAGAAACGTAGTGTTTTCGCGATACACACAGAATCCTACTTTCTAGCAAAGGATTGTCATTGTTCCGAGTTATATTTGTTAGCATATGCCTAGCCTATAATTTGTATGTCTATTGTACACATTGTTGTATGACATTGTTGTTTGTAATTTAAGTATACAGTTTTTCTTTACTGAGTCAGGTTGCTTTTTAAAAGGGACAGTGAATATAAGGAAACAAAGGCAAAAACTAGAAACGTAGAAAGAAAAGTTGATAGAAATCAAATAAAGTAGAAAAACGCATAAGTGTGCAAGGAAATTTGTCAGGCAATGGATGTCATTCCTATGAGAGGTTGAAGTTTCCAACTTGGAAACTTATATCAGAATGTTAGGTGCCCCGTCCAAATTTGTATGTTGGTATGTGTAGAAGAATGCAAGTGAAACAGCCGGAATTATATTTACCAATCTAAAAACTGACAAACCGAAGAGAAAGTGTAAGAGAAGGAGTGAGACATTCTACGCTGAATGTATTTACTGAGCAACCCGAATCTCAATAAGGATGATTAGAATAATATATAGCAGTGTTCTCTGAAAGCAGTAACGACTGGTACAAGAAGTATACTAGTACAACAACTCACTGTTGTCGCTACTGCAGCCTATCACTATATATGTCTGTACACGCTTCACCGTAGTAACATGAATCTCGGCACCTAGGCCTCCTTTGTACATTGTGCCTTTTCTTTCTGTTTTCACGCCACCTATATTTTTCCACCCCTTTCCATTCCTCCACTCAGCCCGTCTTTAATTAAACGAGACCTCATGGGTTTCGATTCTAGTGTCACACGCCCATCTTCCTTCTTGTGATGAACTACACACGTTCTCCTGCGTCCCATGTCACTCGCTGCAGGGTTGCCAGTTCTAGGGAAACAGGTAATTTTCTGGTGATTTTGTGGTTTATGTTGTATGCAAGAACATTGAACGGTTTAAGAAGAGATGAGTAAGGAAGTCTAATAAATAATGGGTGAAACTGGAAGGGAAGATAAGAAATGAAATAAAAAGAATGTAAATAAAGTGGCAGTATCAAATAATTCTTTTACGATCGTTTAAGAGAAGAAGGTAGTATTTAAGTAGAAATTGAAATAATGGATAAAAGGAGACAGGATGAAAGAAGAGTTGCTGTACAAAGGCAAAGGCAGGAAGGATAGAAATAAAGTAATTAATAGGTCTGGTAGAGGTAAGGAATGAATAATGATGGAAGCTGGAATGAGGGAAAAAGAGAAAGAAAATTGTATGTACATCATGAAAGGAAAATACACAAGAGAGCATAAAACTGTACGATACAAATAAAACGGTGAAAGGATAAAATGTACATGGGGAAAGGCATAGATGAATGGTGCTCTGCATCCAGTCGCCGGTTGTAGGAAGGTATACTGCGTCTTGTAGGCAAATAGCAAGTCATCAGTTCGGTGACACAGAGCGCTTTATGCTGTGTCAGTGGCACTGAGTTTCCTGTCATTATGTACAGGCACTTGTAAGAGTTGGCAAAAGATGTCATCTGAAGCCACCTAAGTCTGAGTCTTATTAGCAGTGTTTGAAGTCGAGAGATCACACAACCATTTTTATCAAAGCGTAAGCTTGCGGCTAAGCACTTAGTTTCTTGAAGCTATATCATTTCCCTCGTGAGCGCACCATTTTGTGGTGTATTTGATTCCTGGTTTACACGGGTTTCGTAAGAAAACGACGATGTAACCGCCCTTGTTGTGATAACGTGTAAGAGTTGCGTCATGCCATTTTGTACCTGACAATAAAGAATATCTAAGTTAGCTTTAACCCTTAGACGCCTAACGACCCCTATAGTGGTCATACCGCACCGCTAACCACTAAACGTTGCATTTTATATATTTATTCAACAAATATAGGCACTGAATATTTTAAACATGGTATATACTCTCCGTTTTTTTCTCTTCAAAATGCAGTTTGTTTCATAATTCTAACATATTTGGTTCCTGTTTTATTCACATTTGATATACAGGGTGTGCTAAAATTTAAAAAAATAATTCGGGCGACAAAAGGTTAATGAAACAAAGTAACTCCTATGAGTGAAGGTAAAGGATTGGCTTTATAGAGCAGTGTTAATCTTGGTGCCTGTATACAGATACGCTTCCAGTCCCACTCACTCATCGGCACTACTATGGTAACGGGTCAGCTTCACGCCCCGGCCCCTTTGATCCAGAGAAAGACTTCCGTATAGCAAATTGGATTTAGCAGAAACTGTTGTGACGTTCATTCGAAAAGAGCTCTTTTTGAATTTCAGTTTGTTCACCACGTAGCCTGACAGCTTTTCGTGGTCTTGTTCTTTCTGTCCAAAAACAACCTGGAACATTATTTCAAAAAAGAACGTCTCTAATTTTCTTCACATCCTATCAAAATTATTAATTTCTTTTAATCCTTAACATTGGAAGCTGTAAATGTTAACTAATAACAGCTTAGTTAATAAGAAGTAAGTAATTAAATAAAATACTTATTGATACTGTGTTTGCGGAAAATTGCTATAGCATTCTCATCTTCAGTATCTGATTGAGATAAGTGACCGGCTTGACATGCTGGTCACTTTAACCCGTAGATATAACCTTCATGCACCAACGGTATAGAAGATTGAATGAACCCCACAACTTAGCAGTGCAATGAAAAACACAGAAGTCAACACTTCCACTTCACATTCGAGCCGCGGTCTCACATTCTTTAATCATACTGAATGAACCAACTGGCTTCACAAAGGAGAAGTGTCGGGATTTTGTTCTTATTATGAGTCTAAATGGGGGAAGGAAGAGGTGATGAAGTGCTTATTGGTGGGGCTGGTGGCAGGAGACGAGGGATGGTATGGCAGTCTGGTCTGTATTACAACGTTGTGTTACACAGGCTGGCGTAAGGCCTCGAAGACAAGAAAACCTGGACCTTGCAACCAACATTCTCTCGAGACTGACTAAATAGAGTGCCGATTTGTCATCTGTAGAGACAGGGTTCAGAACTCAAAAGTCACGTAATTAGCTCGTTATCTGCCGCGGTTACTACGTGGCGTGAACTTCTTAAGCATGTAGGAAGAACCAGGTCCTAGGAAATATTGGCGCCTTAGCATGTATTAAGAAACAAATTGAACACTCAGGCTATAAGCTATGTTTAATCCGAAATCCTCGATGATGAGATCTCAACATCGATACACGGCTACGTTCTTTATATAACACTCTTACAGCATACAGATCTTTCGGATGAAAACCTCATGATAATCAATGTTGGCCGAAACATGTAGTTCTTCTCATTTTCTAACAAAACATCAATTAGATATACACTGTTGTGTTATTGACTGTAATTACCCTACCTATTATATGCTTCATATTTTATAATTTTTACAGATACATGTTATTTTGGTTACTGAATCAGTAGTCCTTCTTGAGTTCTAAAGATTCATTGCCTTGTTCACAAAAGCAACCCACTAACTGCATTCTGTGTCAGTTCAATCCATCCCTCATCTTCATACCGCACTTGATTAAGATGCGCTTTAATAATATCCTCCCAACTTCATTTAGGTCTGATCAATGATTCCTTCCCTTCACATTTTCCGATTCTATTTATATTTCCATTTCTCCCATTGCTATTACATATTCTCTTATCAGATGTTGCTTTTGATTACCCTGAGAGTATTATGTGGTGAAGAATACAAAATAGATAGCTGCTCATAAACTTATTTTATTTTCGGTTTGCTTCACGACGGTGTGACTCATTCAGACCACACATAATTAAATTTTAGGATGTTTAATGATTAATTGGTAAGGATCCGAAAGGATGCTGTCATGGCCTATTTTGAGGAACTGTCCCGTCATTTGCCTGGCTACTGTAAGGAAAAGCACGAAAAGCTCAGGTCAATTAAACCGGTCCCCGTGTTTGATACAGGACATTCCAGAATACGGTTTAGTAGGGCTATGCGACGTTTCGTTGTTCCACCTTCCTAGTACTTCGAATTAAGGTATGGCGCACAAGAACAGCCCTTGGCACCACTGACGTGGGTTCCAGACGTGCTCACCGCAGAGATCGTCGGCATCCTCACAAAACCGTCCGTGTCAAATGCCTATGCCGTTCCGTTGTGTTTCGAAACCCTTCGTCGATAAGGACAAACAAACATGAAGAGTAACGTGAACGCGCACGTATTCAACTTCACACTTGTACGTGAATTGTTACGACGTGTGTGGCGACTCAATGTGCAAGAGATAGAGCGAGCGCGAATGTAAGCGAGAGACAGTTCAGTTTTCTTCTTCTGCATGCGATAAGAAAACTATTACAGCCGTCACGTGTGCAGCCATTTATTCTTCCTTCTGACCTGTCATCCATTGGAGGCACGTGGAAACATGCCGTGTCATGCCGCAATGTTCGGGACGGGTCGATACACTCGGAGAGAAATCTTTGTAGTTTGTTCACATCTGTAAGTGCTGGCATCCGCATTGACTAAATCTCTGTTAGCAGAACCAGACTTTTCAAAATTCCTATAACAAAATCCCGCTTTGGGGAAATATCCCAAACTAGTTACATCCACCTCCCACCCTCACACCGTATTTCCCTGAGGAATCTGGCTAATTAACTTACAATGGTAGCAGAACCTGAAAGTTCAACACCACTAATACCGAAGTCAGCCACTGGACAGGATCCTGAGTCACTTCAGTCCTCTTCCATCGTCATTACTGTTTCATAGTATCTTACTGAGTGAAAGAAATTTCTGGTAACAGAAGGCGAAGTTTCAAATAGCTGTTACCATTGCGTACCTTTAAAAAGGATTCTCAGTCAGTTCCCTCCATTTTCCCTAAGATCCAACGTAATTTCATCCACCCATCTTTTCTCGTTTTTCAAAATGTCCTTTATTCAAATTTCCCCATGGACAGTCGGTATGCATTTCTTCTCTCCTCATCCTCATGCTCAAGTCCGTCAAAACCCGATTTATTTTCCTCTTTTAGCAATATCGACGTGAATTAACCTAAGGAATGTTCTCACGAAGTATGTTATTCAGTGTAATCACTAAAAAGAAGTTTTTTTTTTACACAGGCAGTGTAGGTCTCGGGGTGTGTCAACAGACAGCCAGTTGAGTTGACAGTGTTAGAAACGCAATTTACAGAAACTTTCGGCTTGTCTTTCCAAAAAATTAGTAGCAAATATTACGTGTCAGTCTAGACTCCATGCCCTGTATTACATCGTGTGCTAAGAAGCAGCATATACTCAATAAATAATCAGTATTTCCTAATACGCCTCCAAATGTTTAGTCATAAGTAGAATGATTTAATTATATCGTTAATAAATCTGACAAGGCGAAGAAGTAAGTGAACTCATCTATTTTGAAACAGTAGCCAGGAATAAGCCTGGACGGACTGAGAAATACCACAAATTGTACCGTTCAAAGAATTTAAACCCGGACATCCTTTATACGATGAAAACATGTCAAATACTCGAAATTATTTTTTGCTTTGTTTCCTCCCCTGCCGAAGTATATGCTTCCTTACAGATTTACTAATTGGCCATATTATCTAGTGTCGCCTCTGATCGTTTCTTTTCTTTTCTTTTCTTTTCTACAAGCACGCTCTTTATCAGAATACGGTACTTGCCGTTGATGTTGCTCCTTAGACGTAACATGTGCGTGGCGGCATAGGACAGAGTTCCTTATTTCTATAACCATATGTACAGCCAAACATAAACCCAATTTAAGTGATAGCATCTGCGAAATGGAATCATCCAGACAAGCCTTGCGCTTTTGTCTCCCCTCCCCTGATGAAATGGGACTTCTCCTCCCTTCAACCCCTTTCCGACTGCAGTGCGGCATAGTGCAGTATCCTATACAAAATGTAGGGTGGAGAATAGCTTACCTGATGTGACAGTCCTAGGTTCGACCAACGAATCTTAGAGGAGCTCTTCAAGAGTATCTGTTTGCTGGAAATCAAAGGGGAGGCTGAGTCGACAGAATGTAGTTCATTAAAAGATAAAGTGGCTTCGTAATTCGTCTCCGTCACAAGCCCATCAAAAAGATACCAAAATAAATGTTTATTCCAGGAAATTTTCGATCAATAGCAATGCTTTACAGTTCCTGAAAAACATGGAATCCCAGTGTTTTTGTATAATTGTGTATTTCTACAAACAGAGTGTTGAAAAATTATATTCAAGAGTTATTACTGTATTTTCTTAGAAGTCTTTTAAAATTAATTTAGTATAAATAATGGCATCTTCCATAGTCCCATTGTATAACATGTTGTTTTATGCCTTCGTTGTCCAGGCTGTGTATACGACAACGGCTTTCCTTTCAATGTCCTGCCTAATGTTTCAATAACCTTCTACAGTTGTTAAGCTAATATATGTACCCAGTAAATGATTTAAGTGTAACAATAATTTTATGAATAATACATTTTTGTTGCATCGGCATGTTTGTAAGCTGGATCTCATTTCTTACAAGATATTTTGAGGTGTGTGTTTTGATCTGTTTTGCTTAGTTTTATATTTGATTAAAAAGCGAAGTTTTTCCTGTTCACTGCATGAAGGTATACAGGGGGAATAAAGGTATAGTTCTACTCATTCTTAAGGCACTAGATAGAGATGAGTGGTTAACTTTACGCTCCTGCAGCTTTACCCAGAGAAAGAAACTCCGGTACCCATTGCATAGTACATATGTGGGTTTGTTGGACACCGTAACTGTTCTGGACGGTTCGAAGAAAGGAAACTCTCCTGTCCCTACCGGAATTCGAACCCCGGACCTTCCAGACCGTAACCTAGTCGCTATTCGATAATCCAACTTCGTTTTTTACTATCCTTTACCTTACCGATTATCTGTAATGTAGTGAATTTGCATTATAATACAGCGTATAAACTATTAAATAATGTGTTTAATTCGTTTATGTGATTGGTAGTTTACTCAACGTTGTACGTAGACAGACATTACAGTTCTATGTTGTCCTACGTACATTTTCTGAGCATTAAAATCTCAAACGGGGACGAAATTTTTCTTTAAAATTTCAAATGTATATTTATTTTCTGATTATTTGTTACGACGCCGTCAGTGTGTAGACTAATTAAAATTCGATGTTATGATGGTTACTGAATGACGAATTGGAAATAAATGGGAATAAATCAGTCGTAACCTGATCGAGATGTTACCCGGCCTTTAACAGGAAATACTACGGAAAACTGCGAAAGACTTCTCAGAAAGGCCAGTTCCCGGCCGAGAATCGAACTGGGTACATCCCAGATACGAGTCTGTATCGTTATCGTCACACCAGTTTACTGGACCTCACAATTATTACGATAAATAGCTGACCAAATAAAGTAACCAACCACACGAAGCAGAGTCCTTCTTTAAAATTTCGCAGCCACTAACCTAGCCAAAAATCCAGTGGTTTGTGGAATTACTGTGCCCTCCATTCGACCTTACCGATTACCAGGTGAGGCCCATCAAAAACTACACATCTTATTTTTACAACATCCATTTTAATATTATCGTACTATATACACCCGGCTTCTTCCCGTCAGAATTTCTGAATGACAATAACTCTTGTCTCTCGTGAGTGTCAATTTTTCGCAAGGTCCGCTCAGTATGAAACTGTAAAAATAGCGGCGGATCTTTACTTCTATTCTTCCCATGGCAGTGGGTCTGAAGAGTCTCAGGCAAGACAGCACAGCCGTCGGACGAGGCATCAAAGAACTAGTGTGATACGTGACGTCAGAAGTACTAGCAAACAGCAAGCAAGTTTCTATTTGCCGATTAATTTGCCGGTTTTGAATATTTAAAATACTTTCTTTCTTGTCGCCTGTAAGCATTTTCTGTCGGAAAATTAACAGCTACAACCACCTGGTGTCCCTGCCAAAATAATTTGGTTTGCTTGTTTGCCAGAGTTACCTTCTGATACCATTAATTCACCATATGAATATTTGTCATTATAACAATGAGTTTTACAAGTCTTGAAGAAGTGCAGATTTGTAGGCCTGTGTAAGAAGTTAGTGATTGTAACATTTGCACCAGACTCTAATACTCGGACACCTTAGCAACATTGGTTTAGTCTTGTAGCTATTTGTACTCTGGCGTTGTTACCAAAGCCACATTGGAATCGTGTATTGAATTTGATGTTTTCGTTAAAGTCCCCAGATTTTTAATGATCCCCGGTTTTACGGATTTGTACTTTATGTTGTTATTAAGTGACGTTTGTTCTTAAAGAGCAGAGTCGTTCATCAGAAGCTCACTTTCGGAAGCCAGTAAAGAAACCTCACACCTTGTAAGGAACATTTGTTCAAAAGAGCTCAATACTAGAGCTTTCCTGGGCTTCTTAAGACCTGTCCACGCCGTTTCTACAGGTTTGAACCCAAACCTTGTAGCACCGAGAACTGCTAACATGCTGACTCCTCACCAGATTTGTCCCTACAGAACACCTGCGATTACCTTTTCCGTAACCACACAGCAGGTTGCTGAATGCATCAGATAACGCCTTTCACTATGCGGGAGTGAATAAGATACCAGGAGATAATTTTGTGTTAGCGTCAGTGACCTAATTAGCGCCGTACAAGCAAAATGCCATGCACTGGCCACATGGAATGTGAGATCGGAACATCATTCCTGCGTGTCCTCTTGTTCGTTTCGTCTTTGTTTCGTGTAATACGAACTTTCGGACTCAGTATGTGAAAACAGGCCTGTAGACATGTAGGCATGTAATTCTTTCCGAGTTATTTTTGCTACGCGAAATGGCAAGCTCTGTTATTAAGTTCTATTAGATGTCATCGTCCTATAAATCTAGCGTTATTGTTTACTTTCCGATAAACACTACTATGAAGATCTTGGATGTTTTGTGTTATTCGATACTACTAATGGTTTCGGCTGTCCACACCAGCAATCATCAGTTATGTAACTGGTACACAAGAAGAGAAAACGGGAGAGGTTTCTCCTTACAAACAGTGGGCATAAAGTTATTATAAAATTAATTATAACAATATTGTAATATTAATTTCATGTCGCTTATTTTGTCGTTTTCGCAATAATAAATGTGAGTGTGCTTATCGGGTACTACGAAAATGACACTAGATTACAGAGATCTACTCCACATATAAGTAAAGTTATTTGAGAAGCTTTTTTCTCTCGAAAATTTTTGACCTTCACCGTACGAGCTAAAACATAAGTAAAGTCTAAGATTACGTAAACTGTTTTCATAGGCACCAATGTTTCGGACGAACCTGGCGACCCCGTCTTCATGGTGGTATTTCTGCATTGATTCCACTTCTACCTTGACGATAAAAGTACTACGTTCTCGTGAAAGTAACTCTCTAGGCTTCACATTCCAGAAATATAAATATTATTTTAAATGTTTTCTACAAACTACACGGCGGTGCTTCACAGAATATGTCATTAATTCTCACTGTCGTGGGAACCCAGAATATGAATATGAAATTGTTTCCAAGCATATTATGTAAAGCGGAAGTAAATAGGAAATGCGAAAACATTTATCTGAAAGTAATGGACTGGGGTTTTGCACGTAGTTTTGTTCCATGCTCTCCTCTTTAAATGTGGAAGCGAAATGTTTAGACGCAGTACGTATACGATTTCTGAGACCAGTAGGTGCATGGTGCGACATTTACAGATGTAATTAGACATGAAGTTATTTGCAAACAGCTGGGAGAATGAATGGCATAAGTTTTGAATAAGTCATTGGACGCTTCTGCCAGCGACTGTGAAGTTTTTCTAAACATTCCTGAAAGCCATTTAATGAGAGCCTTTTCAGTTCTTCCGTCGCATTCTTAATTATGTCTGTAGCATTACAAATGCGCCATCCCTTCAAAGGCGATTTCGGTCTAGGTAACAGGTGAAAATCAGCAGGAGCCAGGTTAAGAGAGTATGGGGGATGCTGCAGTCTTGTCACATTATTTTTGGTTGAGATAACCTTGACTAAAATCAACCGGTGTGCTGGAGTATTGTGAAAGACAAACCAATCTCTGGTTCACCAGTATTCGAGACGTTTCCTTCTTACTGCATCCTTAAAGCCATGATTGATGTCAAATCACAGCAAACGTTGCTGCAAATTATTCCAGCAAATTACATGAACTTCTTGTAGCTACTACAGTATATAATTAAGTCCGTCCATGTACAAAATGTGTAAGGCATTTTAGGGAACGTATGTCTGGGGTGTAAATTTCGTGGAATCGGAAGCAGAATATATGACCTAGCAGTGTGGAACATAATCTTCAAGGTGACTGCATTAGTGGACACACTATCAACAAGCATTGTGTTATTGCACAGGAGCACTACAGAAAACAACGACTATAAACGTTAACAAACTTTGTTGAAATGGCTGCATCGGTTATATTAATGTAACTTAATTTGAACAAAAAATTTGGGTAATCTATAGGGGTGGAAAGGGAACGTCGTCATCAGGTCTGCAGAAAAAACAAGGAGGGTGTAAAATATTTAACAAACCGGTACTAAAAACAAATAGAATACTGTCATTATGTTGCAGTCAGGGGAATATATACAGGGTGTAACAGGAGGAACGGACCAGACTTCGGGAGGGTGTTCCTTATGTTAAACTATACCGAAAAACCCCAAAACACCTATATCCAAAGTTGAACGGTTTGGGAGATAATGGC
>Ga0123357_10006236_pt1 | contig 14487 bp, 3 predicted proteins | sample TergutEmb28metaG_FD_89873 | JGI IMG/M metagenome (GOLD analysis project Ga0123357, IMG submission 89873) | Embiratermes neotenicus P4 segment gut microbial communities from Petit-Saut dam, French Guiana - Emb289 P4 | ecosystem: Host-associated > Arthropoda: Insects > Digestive system > Gut ...
TGTGTGTGTGTGCATATGTTGGTGTGTGTGTGTGCATATGTTGGTGTGTGTGCATATGTTTGTGTGTGTGTGTGTGCATATGTTGGTGTGTGTGTGTGCATATGTTGGTTTGTGTGTGGGCATATGTTGGTGTGTGTGCATATGTTGGTGTGTGTGTGCATGTGTGTGTGTGTGTGCATGTGTGTGCGTATGTGTGTGCATGTGTGTGTGCATGTGTGTGTGAGCATGTGTTGGTGTGTGTGTGTGCATGTGTGTGTGTGTGTAATTACATAAACTGCAGAATGCAAGGTGCAACGAAAAAAAATTAGCATAGTTGTTCATTTTTTATAATTTCAACCAATATAAAATAAGTATAGGAATGGCATAATTTGGACATGTAACATTAAGCGCAAGAACGTACTTTAATATTGGTTAAAACATAAGTGTTGCTCCAGTGCTGAAATGCTGCTCCCATGAAAAGATTTTCTAACACAAAGTTATGGGAAGTGGACTTGTAAATAAATGTCGAACTGAAATGAAATTTTGTGGAAATTGCCAATACTTAAAACCCGCAAGATATATTTTTCCCTCATAATGATAGACAATTTCTCACACCCACACAAAACCACCCACAGAGAATCTCCCAGTAAATAATACTTTCCATTTACTTTCATTGGAGAATCTTTCTTCAGAAGCCACAAATTTTTCAGCTACTCAAGAACAATTTTCCGTTTCTATAGCAGGAAGTTTCTTTACCGCCATCAAAAGAGCTGACAAATGGCACCTGTTCTGAGCAACATTAGTCTGTCCACAATCTCTTCCAATAACTTGAATATCCAATTAACAGTACCTTAGGCCTACCTATGCGTAAGCCATTCAAGTGATACTGGTACCTGTCAGGATTTCTGACTACAATAAGTAGACATTTCTCATTTCTCCCAGTCATGGTAGATATCGAGCCACATAATCTTCCGAATTTTGATCACCCTGGCGAAGAGTGCAGAACTTTTCTGTAAGAGTTCGCAGTTCAAAACTTGCAGTCTGTGAACTGGGTGATAGACTTCTTCTTTTCCTTCAGTCTTTTCATTGGTTGGCGGCTTTCCATCTGGAATTGTTGCAAGCCAGTTTTTCATTGCTCTATAACTGTCAGCTCCTGTGTTTCTGGCGACTTACTTTAAGTATTTTAGTCGAGGTCTTCCCACGTCCTTTTTTCCGGATATTGCTCCTTCAAGGATATTTACTACAAACTCATTATGCCTAATTACATGCCTTGTTCATGAGTGGCGTCTAATTTTTAAAGATTTTTAAAAATAATCTTTCTTCTTTCGCCCTTTGAAAAACTTCAACGGTTGACAGTAAGTAACGCTAAGCAGGATCACTAATATCAAAAGTTTGTGCCCAGAACGGAAGGCGAAATACTACGCCCACATCAGACTGTGGATGTCGTCTGCGTCAATGGGTCACCTTTCATTACCTCTAGTAGATTTGTCACAGCTGCACTCCATCAGGTCGCCCATCGTGCAGGCTCGAGTAACGGCAAACGTGACGCCGGCTGCCGTGATCGCGTTCAAGAAGCCAGTCTCTCGGGTGTCTGAAATAAGCAAGCAAACTAAGTTCCCTGTAACGGAGGTGCAGAAGTCATAAAATCAAATTCATACAGTACATATTCATCGGATATTTATTCAGTGTCATATAAAAAAGGAATTAAGATAATTTTAATTTTGTGAACATGCCCAACAGCATAGGGATTGTTTACTGATTGATTAGTAAGTAGTTTTTCAATTAGTGCCTCTTGTAGCTCCAATGGAAAGTTATTTCTGTATAATTAATTGTCAATAATGTGGAAAAAGTCATCGGGAGTTAATTTTACTACACGGATATTTGTTTGGAGATAAAAGTGAGGGTAAAAGCAAAGTTTCTCCGTCCACACCAAGAAGGTATAGAGGCGGGGCGGAGATAGAGTTTCAGTCATTTATATACTTGGCAATTGAGAGGGACTAAAGAATTTCAGGAAAAGGCGATATTCGAGATTAGAGGACAAAGTTTCTGAACATGCAGTAGGAGTCAGTCAGTATTCGAGTTAAATGAATAAAACGTAAAGACGTAAAGAATTCCTTTCACTGTGATGTTATTACATACAGAGTAAAAGTTGCATACAATTTAAATTGTGTTCAATTTAATTAATAATCCAATATATTTAGGAGAAAGAATAAATGTCTGGGCATTTCGTAGAAAAAAACTGAGTCAAGCGAAAATAATGTCCAGCTGCTAGTTCCAGTGGACAAGAGAGCCCATACGTGGGTTACAACAGTACGTCTGTTGTTACGCAGTTTTTCACCTTAAGGCCATTTTAACAGTTTAACTATGGAGCAGTCTAAATATTAAGCACAAGTAAAATTTACCAATATTTTCCTAAATAAATTTTCCATATAGAAGTCCAACTTTCTCTTTTTATATTTATGTCACATGACCTGCGTCCTCCTGCCGGCTAAAACGAGATTAGAAACCAATGAACTCAATAGACTTGGCTACCGACTGATTATAAGGGCTAAGTCATTTATGTGGAAATTAGTGGAACACGATGATGTGCGCTGCAGGTTGCAGAACAATTATAGCTGATGGAATAGGCGATACTTTGTGAACGTGAGGATTGTTTGACCGTGCATCTGCCTCATGAAATAAAGTGCGGATGGTGCCGCACGGCACCATCCGCACCGTAAACACGACCTACGCAGCGGCTGTCAAGACCACCACCCATCCAAAAACTCGATGCAGAAAACCGTATGCTGCTACACAAAATCTAATATTCCTGATGATGGGCGTATGTACCCAAAACATGTCGAGCTAAGAATACATCAATAAAATTGCCTTGTTGCATCAAGTTGGCATTTTAATTTATTCCATTTTGTGAAGTGTCAAAGTTGGTCATAACTGAAAACAACAACAAAAATGATGGCTTGATTCTGCCGAAGATGTGATTCTGACAGCGCTGAATGTAACAGCGCACGTTTAGCTGCAGTTTTATTACAATACACAACACCGCGCTGCATAATTCCCCTGTTTTTAGTTTTGTTCTATAAAACGTCCAAGTTAAAGCACGAGGCATGGAAAATCGTCCTGTTTCCCAGAAAGGCTGCGTCATTTAACTGACTTTCTTAACGACAGCCAAGGGACTACATTCCTTTTGACCCAGATGTCCACTCCATTGATAATTAACTTGCAAGGTCAGGGCTGAAAGTTTATGTCCAAGTACTTTTCTTACCTTGGCCCAACAGCCCCAGTGGGCCAAGGCCTCTTCATTGTCCAGTATTCATAATCAGACTTCGTTCGACGCACCACAGTCGGTAGGACTCCTCTGGACGAGTGATCAGCTCGAAGCAGAGACCTCTACTTGACAACACACCACACTCGCTACAGACAGACATCCATGACCACGGCGGGATTCGAACCCACAATCCCAGAAAGCGAGTGGCTGCAGACCCACGCTTTAGACCGCGTGGCGACTGGGATCGGCTCCAAGTATCTTAGCTGATCGTATATACAAATAGTGACAGGTAGGATAAGATGAACATTAGGCAGCAGGTAGCGAGAGAACAGCCAGCGGTCCTTCAGTAGGAAATATGAAGGGTAATCGTTATTCGGTGAATTAGTTGGGTAGAGTGAGAAGAATGTTTTCACCCCATATAAATACAACCGTGTCAGTCAATAACACAACACTTTATTTTCTATACAATAAACTCGTATATTACCAGGGCGACACGTTTCGACTTATATTAGGCCATCTTTAGGCCCTCTAGGAAAACAATTCCAAGAGCAATCTATATTTCAATGCATTGTGGGATCCCAAATGTTTACAGATTGTGTTATATGAATGTGAAATACGTAAGTTTGTATATATTGGAATCTGTGTGGCGGTCTCAGCATTAAAAGGTTTGGCTTTAATACAGCCTTTTATACACAATCATTTTTAATATACCACCACTTCAGTTTTTAACCTTTGAATGCTGAGACCGCCACACAGATTCCAATATATACAAACTTACGTATTTCACATTCATATAACACAATCTGTAAGCATTTGGGATCCCACAAGGCATTGACATGTAGGTTGCTCTTGGATCTGTTTTCCTAGAGGGCCTGAAGATCACCTAATAAAGGTCGAAACATGTCGCCCTGACAATATACTATTTTTATTGTATATGAAATAAAGTGTTGTGTTATTGACTGACACGTTGTGTTATTGACTGACACGTTGTGTTTATATGTTATAACACTTCGAGATGGAAAACATTAAATGCATTCACTCCGGTAACGTCCTGCACAAATAATGTATTCAACAGTTAGAACTGGACTTTGTGTTTTAAATTTTGTCAAGCATTTAGTCACCCGAAACTTTGCCTGCCGCACTTTATCGAAGCCGAAGATTAATCAGATTGTATGGCTGACATCTAGCAGATGTGCGGATTTTATGTACTGCTTAGAGAAATTTATTAGATACACAATGTCGTGGCAGATTTTAGGCAACTTACTGGATCTATACTAGCAAGGCAATCAATGTGTACGTCCTGCTGTCCTGCCGCCCCGTGTCAAACACTTCGTTTCGAAGTCTCTACTTCTGTCGCAGTCAGCGACGCTCAGTGGCCGACGGCTGTGTCCATGCCAACTGCACACGTAGGTTCGGACAATGAGCCGCGCTACAGTACTGCCACAGCCGTGGATTATATGGCTGCGACAATACGGAAATAAACACCACATAATGTAAGGTGCAAATAAATTATGGCCTGTTAGCCGTATGACACAGAATGACCAGCTGTACAGCGACTCACGCTTGAGATTTACAGTTACCAATTCAAAATTTAAAGACATATTTTATTAAAAGGACCTAATTTTTTGTTTCGACACAGCTTGGTTACGACGATCAGCAGCGAGCACATCCTCCAACCTGCTAGATTGTTTGCATAAATGCATGAAAAACATGGCATATAGGGATGCATGTACAATATAGTGTTCAAGGTGTTAAACACGAGATGCTCGAAACACGCAGAAAACAGAAAAAAAAGAATTAAAGCATCAACCTTTTAAACCCTACTGATTACGTGAAGCATAAACAGGTTTAGCACTCAATAACTGTATGTGTACTTTATGCCCATACTGTATTTATGTGTTTTATATTTATCTGAGAACAAACAGCGACTTCTGCCCCCATACAACATAACTGATTGGTTTTTATAACGGAGATGAAAAGTGCGAGGTGCGAACTGGGTTTTTAAATAGAGCAGTCTGCGTTTCGTCTTTAAAGGGTTAATTTAAAAGGTACATTTCTTTGGTTAACATTACACAACGATCAGCAGCTTTTGAAGGAAAGTGGTCTGTTTACCCGAGACAAGGATTATTAGAGTACAAAATACCAGATACGCCTTTTTACAGTTGTCATGCTGAAGGTCAAGTACTTGTTCTAGAGAAGAATCCTGAGCTAAATAGCTCCTGACAATAGTATGTTTCCACCTTTAGCGACAAAAACATCTTGCCTTGTATTACACTAAAGACAAAGGTCAGTCGAAACTTCTGTATCTCTGTATCCAGCGACACAGGGCAACGTTACAGACCGGAGGAACCTTCAAGTGCACTGCTGTTTCTGCAAAGTGGCCTTCCCTATATCTGTGCACCAGGTGAGGTGTACATACGACAGGCATGGTGATAGCAGTGTTGGGCTGACTGTTGTTTTGTAGGCCGAAAACGATGACAGTTGTATTGTATGTATTCAATATTTACCGTAATATAAATCTGTAATTTAACTACGATTCATACCACCACAGTACAAATTATTGATGTCTTTTTTATTACCTACAAATTCCGACACGTTTTGTTCCTTGGATCAAGTTCAGGGAAATTCAACTGGGCTTGTGTTTTGAAAACACTATTTAAGGAAAAAATGTAATTAAATTCTGTGGCTTTCTTATCTAGAGTAAGTGGTTCAAGATTACATATATATACTCATACACGCAAACAAACACACACACACACATAAATACATACATATATATATATATATATATATATAGGAAATGTTTATGTGTGTTCAAAGAGAAAGAGCAAGCGAGAAAATGTTGTGGGTTCAGCAACTGTAAAAGTAATATGGAAATTTTAGCTAATGGCTTGTAACGTAACAGCTCCTACTTCACTTATTCTGTGTGAGGTTAGAATACTAATGTGGTGTGTGTCCGTGCGTGCGTGCGTGTGTGTAAAAAGCAACGAAAAAAGACAGGAATTAGCCACTTCAACCTGCGGTGCAAGTCTTTTGACTTCCCCCCTCCCCCCCGACCTTCCGCCACACCTATGCGGCACTTAATAGACATAGGCCTGAACATCGCACAGTGACGACAGGTATTTTTGAGGGTTATGCTTTCTAAACAAATAACAATCATACTGATTTAGCCCTTTATACTCATGATCAATATTCGGCCCATCTAACGTTAAGTAATACTGAGTGATTAATTTGATCGACGACTTCTCTCTTCTGCGAAATAAAGCCGTGTAGACCAGTTAAAGTACCAAGTTCTCCGAGAAGCGTAATAATTCATCTTCATGGCAACTGAGCTGAAATATCGATAAGAAAGCTACGGTTTTCCGAAAATTTAGTACCTATACACTAATCAACCAGGTGTCCTACAAGAGCGCAGCTGTTAGAAACTCACACCTCACACTTATTTAATTGTGCTGAGACAACAAGAACGCAGTCTCAACTCGAAGAGGCCGTTTGTTTTCCTCGTTCTTGTTGTGTCACGAAGTCTCGTGGAATTTCGAGAAGCAGGTGGGAGGACAAATTAAGATTTGTCATAAGTTGATGAATCGTTTAGGGGGAAGGGTGTGTAACTGGTTCAGGATTGTGTCCTATGTTGAACGTTCTGGTCTACTTATTAGACAGTACACTAGTGACGTAAACTAGGTGTTTCACAACTAAATATTTTAGTATCAAGAACTGGTTTCTCAGTGCATTCGCAACCAGGAATGTCATGTAACGTCATGTAATCATGGGTCCAGTCTTAAAAAATTACGGATTTATCGTAATCTGAAAGTTAAACAAAACAATAGGCCAGCAAATACTTAAATAAATTTACAATGTATTACTAACACGAACACCTCAGCCTCAGCATGGTCGACGACCGGATATGGCTAGGACGGGAGCGTGCAGCTGACGTCAGTGCACCAGGATGGTACTTAACGCAAAATGCTGTCACCAAAATACGACAAAAGAAATCAATGCGTGTTGCACGTTTTGTTGATGCACCAGCCATTTCACATATCCTCACAGAAGTAAACTGCAGACGGGTAACGTACGGAGATGCGGGTGGCCATTTCTATGCACCACCACGACGGGTGGATTGAACAGGGCAACACTGAAGGAGACATATTTTTGCATACAGGTCAGGAATATTTTAAGGCTGACGGTTGTTACTTTTAAACCTTTATTATAAATTCAGCAATAAAGCAGTAAGCCAATTTATATTCTCTTATTCCAGTGCTTGAAATTCAGACAGTGACAATCGGAATACCTGAGAATCGGCTTTACGTTGACAAGAACTCCCCAGTCACCCTGTGCATGTCAGTCCAGAACTCAGTTACGGAATAAAAAACACAAAATATAACCTAAAACATTTTACGATTTGGAATTAATAAACAATTTCGCGTCGTACATGTCTGCAGTTGTTAACTGCGTGTGCAGTAGAAATAACCTGCTTCTAACAAATATCCCAAGTGTTCACCTTTTAAGCCTACTGGTTACGTGATGCACCACCAGTTTAACATTCAACAACTGTACGCTCTGCCCACACTGTTTTTATGTTTTTTGTATTTATCTGAGAACAAACGGCGACTTGTGCCACTTACAGCATAAACTGATTGGTCTTTATAACCGAGTTGAAAAGTGTTTACAGCGCGGTACGGACTGGGCCTTTAAATAAAGCTGCTTCTTTAAATGATTAAACTTTATCATATAACTGTTCAATGCTCTTTCACTATATGATAGAAATTTATTCCTGATGGACTGTTTTTTCTTCATCAATGAAAATAAATATTTGCAAAATTTCTTTACAGCTTTCTTAAAGCAAGACAGGGCAAAAGGCCGATATGTGTGGCATATTGATGTTACTGTCAGAACGGTGAATTTCTGTTTGATTACAGCACACACGTTCGCCTTAAGTAGACTAATTTGTTACCTTTCAAAGAAAAAAAAAAGCTGTGAAACCTAGAGCAAAATTATTCTTATTTTTAAATTTTATGTAGACATTAATTACTCAGCATTCGTTAGCATAATTCGAAACATTTTACTTAACGGCACTGTCCACACGACGAGGGCAAGAGATACGGTAATTACTCTTTGTTAATTGAGGTAATTTCAGGTAACAAGTATGCGATTTGTCAATGTAAACTAGATTCGCTAATACTATGTAAATGGGAGGTCGAGCTCTTATCTTATGCAGTTGCTAAATTATCAGTATGCTACTTACATCTCTACAAGTCGGAAGGTCACGGGTTCGATTCCCGATGGTTTCATTGGAATTTTTCATTGACATAATCCTTCCGGCCGCACTACGGCCCTGGGGTTGACTCAGCCTCTAACATAAATGAGTACTAGTAATATTTCCTGGGGGGTAAAGGCGGCCGGTGCGTAGGGCTGACAACCTTAGCACCATCATGTGCCGACTGTCTTCAAATCTGGGAGCCTCAACCTCCTGGGACCCTCAGGGCCTGTTCAGGCCTGTAATGGGTTTGCTTTAGCGTTTACTTACAAATTCTATAATCCGATTCCCAACGGTTGCACTAATTCGACTACAAAGTATATAAACCTACACTACTGAGCCACAAAATTGTCCTTTTCTTCAAAAATAATTAAACTGTTTCCTTTTCTTCCACATTTTTTTCAGAAATATTTCTTCGCACAAGCTAATTTAATTTTTCCCTGTGACGCTGTCTTAAATTCGATCAAGATGATCAGTCATCTTTACGCTACTTCTGCCTTATTCCCGAGAAAAATCACGAGCGCCTATTGCATAACAGGTTGTGTGGGCCCCAGGGTGCGTCTAAACGCATTTGAGAAGTGAAACGACTCTTGTTCACACCAGGAATTGAACTCGGTTTCCTCTGTTGTCCAGCCTAGTCGCTACACCCACTAAGCTATCCCGAATTCCTCCCGCCTGAAAGTCTACAGGACTTTTATTGAATTTAACTGTGCAGCCTAAAAATATTTATAATGGATAATCAATTTAAGGCACATTTAATTTTCCAAGTGGGCGTCGTTTTACTTCAGACAAGCTAGTTTTGCGCCGAGGTTACTTACCACTGAATGCAAAGAGAAAATAGCCATGGGCAGTGCAATTGGAAAGATGATAATCTGGTATTTCATAAGCATCGAATTTATTAGTGTCTCCTCTCTACTGATTCGACAGACGTCTAGAAAAATTCAGCACAATAAATTTAATAAACCTAATTTATTGGGATACTACAATGCATAAATATAACATAAGGAAATTAATTTAATTAATACACCAGCAAATGCACATATATTCCTTTAATGATCTGAAATTCACATTAAAACACCTAAAACGCTCCTACATGTTTCGATCATACGATCATTCTCAGGGAGCGTACATTGTTCCTTGCTAAAGTTATAGTTTAAAAACACTCAGTGATTTACATCGTTACGTTGAGTTGATGCTGTAACGATGTAAATCACTCTATGTTTTTAAACTATAGCTTTAGCAAGGAACAATGCATGCTCCCTGAGGATGATCGTATGATCGAAACATGTAGGAGGGGTTTAAGTGTTTTAATGTGAATTTTAGATCATTAAATGAATATATGTGCACTTGTTGGTGTGTTAATTAAATAAACTACAGAATGCACGGTGCAACGATACAGATAACGTAAGGAACTTTTAAATTCGGACACGAATACTTAAATCGTAGCTGACTATTAACAGTGTTAAAACACACCGGAAACCAACTTTACTTTAGGACACACTTCACACTTCACACTTCACACTCCCATGACTAGAAACATGTCATACCAAAAGCACTGTACTTCTGAAGCCAATAATCGCTCTGCTTATCGCGGAACATTCCGCCTTATACGGAACCGGAAGTTCATTATCGTGTTAACATGAGCCAGCCACTGTAACAAATAAATCCAGTCCACTCTTATAAATTAGATTTCTTGAAGATAAATTTTGATATTATCTAATCATTTAGTCCCACCTATCTCAAATAGTGTCTCGGAACGACAAATCATGTCGTGTTGACGAAGAATGGAAAGCGGTGATTTTCATTTTCAATAAAAAAAAATCAGTACATAACTGACAACATATCCGTATTCTTACTTACAGGAATCTTTTAATTTGTCTGGTCCACATTGGACAATTATACAAATTTCATATTCTACGTACGCCATTGGTGTTATGTCCAAATAATGTATCATTTAACGTCCTTTAAAAATATCCTCACAGCAAATTAAGGTTTCTGAAATATACAGTCCTGCGGTCAGAGATAATCTCAACTTCTCAGGATGCTGCCTGCAGGCAGCATCGTCGGTGCTTTATACCACAAGCTGTAAACACAGCCTAGTGCTCCTGAGGATGGGCAAAATTATCGCCCGAAACACGTTGAGCTGATTTAAATTGTTAATAAAATTATTATTGTTGCACTAGTTGTCTGTTTACATTATTGTATATGAGCGTATTACTTTAATATTTAGGAGGAGACAGAAGTAAGCTTTGAAATTTCTGCCAAGCCGTAGTGTACGCCGGACTGGATAAGAATCAAGGATCTAACAAACAAAGGTAGAATGTTTGCAGGTAGGTTCCACACCAGTACCCTACCATATCAGTCAAATCAAGCTGTCAACTAATCTTAGTTTCCACCAGAAAAATGTTCTTATGACAACATGAACACAATTTGGCTCAACTTTCTTGCCTACAGAGTTTAGGTATCTGATTGGTCTAATCTCTTGAAGTACCTTCTGTATTATGTGCACAGGGTCATTTATTTCGACATTAAATACTTCTGCATTTTACGTGCAGAGTGTGTTTATGTGTTTCGTATTACTTTTGTAACAAAAATTATTATTTCCGAAAACAACATTAATTTGTTTGTCTTTAAGATGGAGTCTGATTTTGCTCTGTCTTAGAAACAAACTGGACACTCCGTAGTTCCATATCTCTAGACCAATTGTAACTGAATATCAGCTTTTCATTCAATAATGAATGCAGGAAACAAAGAAATAAGTAGCTTCAAAACTTCAAAAAGGTCAACTTCAATAAATTTCACTATCTAAAATTATGACACCCCAAGAAAGGGTACAGGAATGCATTTGGTTCTGTGAAGTAAATTTTCTCCAAAAACGCGTAATTGCTAAATTTAATTCCAACTTTTAAATGTACTTATTGTCTTGTTACTGATTTAGTGGATTTATAAGACGTACATATATTACCATGTTATATAGTCGTTATTTTTTAATGTTTTGAAACCTGCATTTGAGAATAGTTGGTTTTCCTTGATATAGACTGTAATATAGATATAGGTTTATGTATGTATTTATTTATTTATATTTAATTTTCTGCATTTACAGATATTTTTCTGAGAAGGGGTCTCTAGGTTTCATCGGATTCTCAAAGGGGCCCGAGGAACAAACAATTTACGAACCTCTGCTGAAGACACATCTGTCCAGCAGCCTGTTGTACTACATAATTGTAACTGTTATTTTACAGAGAAATGTGCTTATATCTTTATTTGGCGAACTAATAGGCATGAAGCAGATCCCAGCGGTCGCGCAGTCTAAGGAGTGGTTCTGCGGCCGCTCGCTTACTGGGACTGTGGGTTCGAATCACTCCCAGAGCATGGCGCTCTTTCTCTCTTTCTCTCTCTCTCTCTTGTGAGCGTAGCGTGCTGTTGGGTATAGGTATCTACGTCGGACTTATCACTCGTCCAGAGGAGCCCTACCGAGTTTGGTGTGTCTAGCTTAGCCTGGTCGTGAAGCTTGGATAATGAGGAGACCCTGGCGCCCTAGGGGCAGTTGCGTCATTCGGGGTGGGGGTGGGGGTGGGAATGTAGTAACAGATAGGACTGAAACCAGAACAATTTAAATAATGAATGTATTAACCAATGAATAAATAACAAGCCCTACTGACAACGATACAGATAATGGTAAAGTTGTCATTGTACGTAATTAAACACCAAAGTAGTATGGCTTATGTAGGAGAGGAAGTATTGCTCCATATATTCTTAAATCTTGGCTCTAGTTGGAGGTGAGTGTGAGCTTAAAGCCCCGAAGGCTTTACATGCAAGGAGGAAACTCCGCATATCCATTTTATGTGCGTGTGTTGTATGATTCAGAGCCGGGAGTCGAATCGCGGTAATCCATTCTGTAGCCTAACCGTTGTCAGGTCCGCACTTTCTACTTGTAACGGAATATTTTCAAGCACAACACACTCAAGTGCTTCGCGCTCAAATAGCATTTCAGAAGCCGATGAATTTGTGTTGGGTCTGAGTCAATGAAATTATAGATAATCATCAAGTTAGTTAGGCCTCGGTCTACCCAAACCCAATATTGCCTAAAATCATCCAAAATACATGTGAATTTCTCATTAATTCCGCTATTCTTACTCAGTTCTTCAGTTCTTTAGAAGCTGCAGGAAGAAATAGCGCGCCATGCCTACAATTAAGTGTTAAATTGTTCCTAGTGTCTGCGTATTATCATCAGAGGGGGAGGCTTCTGTAATAAACGTGCCAAATTACGTACATTTAAATTTCCAAGAAATATTCATCTGCTTCATAGGTCTGGGGAGTCGAATTCTCATAAGACGCCTAGGCTTCTGTACTGTTAAAGTAAGATTTATAAGCTTTTAATGGAAAATTTTCAGTTAATTAAAGAGATAAGTATTAACATATGTGAACGATTTATTATGTATAAAAATATGGACCTAACCAATGGATGTACAGTAATAAAATATGGGAGATTTGAAGGACTCATAACGATGCTGTAGACAAATCAAGTCTTCGAGGATTTTATACTGTGTCCACTGGTAAAGTTACGGACTGAGAAGTTTCCAGTCGACCTTCGCAACGGTTTACGCTGAGGAAAACCAGCGTACTTTATTTGTGATAAGTAACTTGCCATCAGAGCTGTGAAGGTCAACTGCATTCTCTTGAGAAAGGGACAGTGTCGGACACTAAGGGACAGTAAGGTTCAGTAAGGAACAGTAAGGGTCAGTAAGGGTCAATAAGGGACAATGAGGGTCAGTAAGGAACAGTAAGGGTCAGTAAGGGTCAATAAGGGACAGTAAGGGTCAGTGATTAGTTACAGGTGTTACGAAAGATCGTAAAGCTTTCACACTTACGACCAGTCGGTCCTAGAAGTGAGGACTTCTTGACCCCGAATTTGAAATTCCGATTAACCTTCGAAACTTTGATAACTATTTAGCGGTCCACAATGCCAAAAATTCCAGCTAACATGGCGCAACATCAGAGGAGACTTGAATATTCATAATAAAATTTCTCCGCACTGGTTTCAAAGTAGAGTTTTGATACCAAATCCCATATTAATTCATGGACTGCTTTCATATATAAAAACTGAAATTGACAAGAAAGAGTGGCTATTGAACTTGCGCAGCGAGTCTATAGGCGGTAAACTCTCTCTTCCTATACGTCTTCAATTAAGACATATATTTAAATTGGTTTTCATAAAGAAGTGGATATTCTAAACCCGTAATTTTCTGGCTTTTGAATAAAACTTATAATATACGTAATAATTATACTGCACCTCCTTAGTTTCCTAAATATGGAGGACATCAGTAGCGCAGTCCTCGGGGTATATCCTGTAGGATGAAGTGCGCCAATCTAAAATCAAATTCTCCAGGTAATAAACAAAATAAATAGGGATTGTATTTCCAGCTATGTTTCACAGTAGCAGTGCTATCACGTCACAAAAAAAATCATTTCATGGTAACATTATTGGGCTTATGAATCATAATCTTATAATTTGTGCAGTGAAAAGTCTAAGAATAATAAAAAAATATTTATTTATAAATTCGAAAATTCCTTTTAGTACTGGAAATTAAACTAATATTTCTACGAAGTCTGCTCAGGTACTTATCCAATTTACTTAAAATTTGTGTGGTATTTGACACCGCTGCGGTACATAAGACTGTACGCTACACAGAAGAATAATAGAACAATTAGCAAATAAACAGAAAAGATGTAGAAACTACCTAACATTAACTACTTTAAGGGTCGTACCATGGTTCGGATGATTAGCCGCCGGTTTCGGTGCCGACCCTCTCCGTGTAGGATTTATGGTTCATGAACTGGCACTGAAACAGGGCCCCCCCCCCCCCCGGAACTATCCTTTTTCCCCCCCCCCAACATTTTTCCCCTTCCCCCCTCTCCCCCTTTTTCCGGCTCTCCCCCCCTTTTTCAACTTTATACACCTAAGCCGGGGTTCACAATAAAAAAACAA
>Ga0123357_10006238_pt1 | contig 14484 bp, 13 predicted proteins | sample TergutEmb28metaG_FD_89873 | JGI IMG/M metagenome (GOLD analysis project Ga0123357, IMG submission 89873) | Embiratermes neotenicus P4 segment gut microbial communities from Petit-Saut dam, French Guiana - Emb289 P4 | ecosystem: Host-associated > Arthropoda: Insects > Digestive system > Gut ...
AATCTACAGTGTCAAACCGTAAGTAAGAATATATTATGTGGTTGAATATTAGAAGCGTTTAAAAGTCCGGGAACTGGGGGCATTTAATTAAAAGACCATCCGGTCGGCAAAGTGTTAAATTGGCGGTAATCCAACTTAATCCTATTTTAGAATATGGCGAACGCGCACTAGACAGCCTGGAGCTTTTATAATTAAGTCACGATTTTAAAATGTTACGAAACGTAAACATTTAGTATTTTAGAATATGGCGGGCATGAGTTGTACAGACTGGCATATTTTTTAATTAAGCTGCCATTCTGAAGTGGCGCAAACCTAAATTAAACATTTGTTATTTTAGAATAAGGTGGGCGCGCGTTAATTTCAAAATTTTAAATTTTACTGCACAATATGGAGGACGCGAGACATTATTAATATTTACAATATTGCGACCAGTGTTAGTGTTAATTTTGTACTAATTAATATGAAGTTAGTTTTGAATTTTGCATGTTTAAGACTCGAGGTTCGAACTCCTTTTAAAACAAAGGAAATATTTAACCGCCTCTAGGTCTTCTTAAACGAGCCTGCCCCAATGTATATATTTTATTGTAAAAAAGCATAATAAATAAATACACACTTTTATTATTTACAAATTTATACAAATCTATTAATAGACTACGATATAGTTTATTTAGTACTATATTGTTATTAATAAAATGCAATGCTATTAATAGATGTACAAATATATACAACACAGGTTATTCATTTTATTTCTACACTTATGAATATATACAATGAATGTGTTTATTCATCGGGATAAGACTGGTTGAAAGAATAGTTTTATATTTTAGTTCATTATACAATGTATCGAAATTAATGCCTTTCTGTTTGGTGGTGTACAAAAGCATTTCGATTCAAAACACTTATCTCGCCACTCTGCCTGTTCGTCTTGCAGTCTGTAGAATTTGATTACTTGTCTGTCTATACAGATATTTGGCAAATCCATTTGGATTGACCATTTCCCTTAGATACACCTGAATGACCTCAGACGTGTTGCAGATATACCGTCCACAGTACATCGACAGAGCATGATGCAAGTCACCAAGATCGTGTACTTCACTCTTGGGTGTGAGTCTTATTACAAGAATGAACAACTGTATGTCATTTAGCACTACTTAACATGAAGAACTTCCGATTTTCACTTGCGGTGTTAGGTCATCATTCAGGTAAGTGGATACATACTTTGTTTCTTGCTCGTTGAGGAAGAAGATACGTTGAAGTAACGCCCACGCCCACAACTGGACAGCATTAAATATATGCAGGCTGATGTTGGTAATTTGATTGCAGCAGACTAAAAGATTAAAAGTGTAACCACTGAGCTACAGAATAGGCTGACCGAAATGTACAGAAATTATTAGACGCATTGTAACATGCAAACTTTCAGCTAATGGTGGGTAGAAATAAGTCAGAGATTGGAATCAATCTACCTAAGTAATATAAATAACTGTAGATCTATAAGACCATTAATAATTTGTGTTATCTGAGGTCTAAAGCAATAGAGTGCAACTACAGAGAATGCTCCGCGATGTAGCAGAGTTTCCAGCTCGGAATACGGTATATCACCATCTTTCCGATTGCACCCGTGGTCAATAGCTTGATTCATTCTAGCGTTAAACGTTGGTACTTCCTCCCAGCCCTACTGTCTCGTAAAGACATATGATGAGACCCTGTTACTGTGGGAGTCGACAGGTGCCAACCCCTTAACCAGTAGTTAATCATCCCGCCGATTAAAGTAAGTGAAATTAATCACTCAGAAACATTGCTGACGGAAAATTGTGAGTGAATGTACCTTTAATTATAGCTGCGACTTGCAAAATTGCTGCTACTGCTCCAACTGGCTACAAGCGAGACAATTTGCAAACTGAGTGCGGAGCATGCGCAACGCTCATGTCTTTGCAGGTATTGCGAGCAGGTAAAAAATATATTCACGAATTACGTCATGGATAGTTCTTTGATTCTGTGGAAGACGTGGATGCAGCAGTGATGACCGCAGACATTCGCAGTTAAACCCTGTATTATATGGCGTTTAAATTTTCAAGAAATTACGTAGCGCCGAAGTTATACAATGATTTCAAGATTGTATGGTGGCAGACTATGAATCAAAATATTCGACGTATCCAGTGTCGGAAACAAATACAACTATTGAAAGCGAATCAGGTATGTAATGCTTGTCGAAGTTGGTGATAATTATTGAGGGGTTTGTAACTGTGGATGGTAGAAGAATTACTGAATAAACTCCATAAATATTCTTTACATATTTTGTTAAAAAATTTTATCGATTAGAATGATATTCATTCTACTGTAGGTTTTCTCGATTTGTCGATTTCAACATGCCCAGGTAAATTCAGCATACAAAATGCAAGAAAGTGGTTCTCGTAAGGGGTTATTATTTAGTGCTTCAATGCGTATGTTTTTTTGAGGGAGCAAGTTTATATGTTCTTCGTCAACCTCTCTGTCATGTGTTAGGTCAAAGCTTAAACGTAGAAAACCTCAGTGAAAGTTTCCAGGGTAATCATGTGAGCACGGTCGTGATGAGAACCTGTACTTGAAAACAGTGTTTCGTAAGCTCTGGTAGCTCTAAAGGACTTAGAGCAATCCGTTGTGTTTCGAAAGGTCGGTGAAATCCATTTACATACAACACAAGATTTGTCACATCATGATGATGAATGTGGAAGGGTTTTGTATTGGCAGGACCAACGAATGCAGCAATCAAAACAATTGCTATTAGAATCCTTTCGGAAATTGTCCGAGGAATGCATTAAACATAGGGAGATTTTGGGCCACAGAACTTGCAGTAAAATTTTTAATTTGAATATGTGCGACAGGATAATGTGCTTTGTGTTTCACACCAAACATAAGCGTGAGCTAGCAGAAGAGGGAGCTTCAAATCGACTTCAGTGATAAAAGCAGTAGCGTCTAAAAGATTGATGCGCTATTTGTTATTGTCTGAAGGGGCTAAAAGATAGAAAGTTTCAGGTACACGCGTTAGTTTAATGTCCATATATACACCGCTAATTAGCATTATACCAGACTGGAACAAGTTAGCATGGAGTCTTCAATATGCTTCTACAGTTTGAATCTTGTTGTGGTAATTTAATCTTGTGGGGTAACGGTTGCTGTCTTTGAGTGCTCAATCGCAGATAGGAGAATCGCGATACCAGAAACTGAAGACTATATTCGTGGCATACGCATCAGAATCTTAGTTTTAAAGCTTTTCAATGTACGCCATGTAATGGTAGTTTGATCGTGAAGATTAACATGCTTACCATTTAACGAGACACAGAGAATTAAACACGGAATGCAACAAGTTATTCATACAACCAACTGTGTTTGGCTCAGCACTTGCTAGACCTAATGCATCACATTTTTCAAGTTAAATGCTCAAAACAAGACGCACTGAATTGAAATCAATGTAATCACTATGCACCGAGCAATTTAACTACAATTGCTCAGGATTGCAGGCTGGTACAATTGGCTTGTATGTGAAGGTGTCACTGTTTAATCCAGCTGATTATACGCTGCGCCTGAGGAGGATATCAAGACCCGGTTATAAACACTCCATTATTTCTTCAATTTCACTGTGTAAACAAATTTCACATTTCTTAATTTACTTTCAGACTATGCCTTTCTTGTTTTCAGCTTCATTTTAAACCTAAGCCAGAGCCCGAAATTTTGAAATGTTTCTTCAAGGTTATCATTTGCTTCAACAAAACGACGTTTGAAATTATCACAACATGCTGTTCGGTATCTTATTAAGTACATCGATTAATATATTGGAACCTGTTTTAGGACGTATTTTCCTACAGCCTTTGCCCCTAAATAAAACAGAGATTTAATAAAACGGAAGTGTCCTCTGAAGAAGGCTCCTATACTGTTTCCCCTCTGCACCCTGAAACTTGCCTGTACACAGGACAAATTTCGCCGCCACCACTTCAATTTACGTAGTACCGTGTATATCGAAACATTATAAATGACAAACTAACATTTTAGGGTGAAAGACTTATTTGCATAGCGAATATTATAGGGCATGGAATATCACTATCTTCGAAGACCACTTTTCCATCAGTCTTTGTAAATAGACGAATAGAAATCGACTCTATAAAAGATTGTTCCACTGACTTGTACAATGGGAAGTGAAATCTATGAATACCGTTGGCCGATGGTAAGTGGAAAAAATTCACTATTATAACGTAAGAATCCCCAACCAAATTTGGATTGATAACAACCGTGTAAACGCATAGAAGTTCAGGCAGAGAAAGGTCAAAATTATCTCTTAGAGGCAGGCAATCAGATGGGGTCTTAATTGTTTCAACTAAATCTTCAACACCGTTATAAACTTTGACCGGAAATTGAGATACCTTACCCTAATTAATGTGGAATGAATTTTGCACATGACACGTACTTACTAAGTCATTAACGCATGAGGGGGTAAATAACTGTTTAGCAACTCGATAAAAATAGTGATAAACTGTTCACTCTTGTTAGGCGATTTGAAAAATCGTGTTATATTTGCGACGCCATCAGAGATTCGAATTCTTTTACGCGAAAACTAATTGCGTTGAATATAAACGTAAGGTATTTTATAGCAGGCGTTTTTGTATCCTCTCGCATAATATATTTCCAACTTGCCAACCTCCCATTTGTCAGTTTCAAACTCGAAAAGAGTGGCTAATTTGGTTCTAAAATAGGCAATTGTATTGTGAGGAAAACATTATCAGAAATATTTGAAGGCACTGTTACGTAAGAGTTCGATTATATTTTCTTGTTATCAGAGGCGCTAACCCAAGTTTCTTCGTATCCTTTTCACTTCACAAGATGTTATTTATTACTGTTTATATTACGGTTGCGTACTGATTTATCTATTTGGAGCTGGGTTTGGAATTGTACGGTTTCCTTGACATGCCTTTTATCGTAAGAATGGCCTTCAATAAGACGAGCTTCCAAGTCTGAGAGTTCTTTAAAAGGTTTTGGTATGGGCTGAATAACCTTGACAATCGGATATATTTCTGTAGAAAATGTTCATTTATACCGCTTGGAAAACGATAACTCTTTTCGTTATCATTACAAGATCACCCGTTTTAAATTTAAAAGGGCGTTGAGTAATTGTGGCCCTGAGACTAATCTTCTTTTACTAGACAGAGTAAATGTTTGAAGGGTTTAAATTGCTTGAAGACATATCTATCGTGGATGTATAGTGGACAGGAAGACGACCTTCTTTTTTTCTTTGGAGCAACGGACATCAGAGTGAAATTGTTTGCATTGTCAAATGCGTATTGAACTGTTCCTTCGTCTGCTTTCGCCAAAAAGCTGGGTGGAATGCACGCTTTGTTCTTTTTCATCGTGACAACCATAGTGAGCTTTCGGGATTTCATCTCCTTGACGAGAGGAATTGACGTGTAATAATTATCAGTGGTAATGTTTCTGCTTGTTCCCGGAACTGACGAAACCAAATCCAGAACAACTTGGGTTGGGACTGGCAATCCGGGTGCATGAGTGCCAGCTCCCGTGTAAATTTAGGAAGAAACCAAGTAGAAGGTTTTGTTATCAGCCAGATATATAAACATTGATAACATATTTACTCGGTTTATTTGGTATATATTCCTTGAAACTACACATTCCTCTGAATCAATGGACAGATTCATCAACTGTGGAGCCAGTTCCTGGAGTGTAGTTTGCTTCACAAGCTATGACAAATTTGTCATGTATGTTGCGAGTATGTGCCAACTTCTCATCGGCTCTTCGCAGGGCCCTCGTAGTTGAATCATCAAAGCGAAAGCAATACAGAAGAAACAAAAAACGCTTCTGACTCATTGCTGCTATGAAAATTGGCTTGCCAGTACCATCTTTCGCCCAAATGCTTGCAGTACTTTCTTTGGAGCTCTTTGTAGCGCCCAAGAACAGCAGGATGCCTATGGGTGCGCGAATTTCTGTCACGGTGGTATTGTATAGAAATCCAGGTTTGCTTGTGTAACTGGTTTTCACATCCTCAATCTTCTGGCTAGTCCATGTCACAAACTTTATTATAATGGCATCAACGAAAAATAACTCAAATGATTTCAATGATGTGTCTGCTTGACATCCATTCCCTTTAGGTCCTCGTTTCTCTTTGACAATATTGCGCATTGGTGTTCTTCTGACAGCGTTTGGCTTCTGCGACCACACATATCCATCTTTTCAAAGAATTCCACCACTGTCACCATCTTGCTTCTCTTCCGAATCTGATTCACTTTCACTTATTTCACTGTAGGACTCTTGACACTTCTTTGGACTCGGGGTCACTTTCATCCCAGCTCAAAGTATCTTCAATATCGACCTCATGTTCACTATCGACGTCACTTAACACATCCATCATCATCATCATGTTCCTGAAGGGTTAGGCGTGTTTCCTGTTCCTTACTTAACACATCCAAACACACGAAAACTTCGTTGCAAGACCATCCCCATCGTCTTGCCATGATCCCTTTGCCACCGAACTCTTTCTACACACGTCGCGCAGTGAGACCTAAGGACTGGTAAAGACGTCGCAAACAGTGCGCCGATGGTGGGAGGAATTTTGTTTACCCTATACGAAACCAATGCATAAGTTTTTTATGCTGCAGGACTCTTGAAGGCCACTCTTCTCTCTGTGTACCCAGAATGATTCCCTCACAATACACCGATTTATATGTCTTACACAGAGCAACTGCACATTTTCCCACAGCTGACTAATGCGTTCTAGCTTTGTTTATAACTCTAAATGGTAGACTATTTTTACGGCGTGAACATGACACATGACAGATTTTTACACATACTGCGTTTTCTGCATTTTGCAGACAATTATCTATATTACATGGAAGGTACTATGGGGTCCATTTGACCCCAAGCGGAAGTAAAAGTAAATAAAAAATAAACGGAAAGACACAAAAACTAGCGATTGTTTGTGACATTGTTAGGAAGGCCTTACGAAAAAATACTTAAAGGCGAGGTCAATATTCGTTACAGTTTAAAAAAACGTGAGACAAAGAGGATGGGGTCGAATAGACCCCATGGTACCAGAGCAGGTTTAAAAATGTTTTCTGGGTGAATGTGCCGGGGTAAGTGCACAATTTGAGTCCCATCGGTGGGGTTCTTGCTATTTAGAGGAATATAACGTGAAGAAAAACCTTGATGAAATATGTTCTGTGTAATTAGAACAAGACTAATGCTACTATGATGCGTCCATTTAGGAGACAATTTGCGAACTTTTTTGGACTAGAATGTGTCCATCAAATCATCCAACACTATAAATCTTGTTATATTTTCGGGGCTTTCAATGTCTGGTACGCCTTTAACGAATGAAACGTTTTGAGGTGATGCCGCCGGTGTTTTCAATATCACACCACACAATATTCTCATATACTGTGTCTCAAAGCTGTTCCCTGCATTCTAAGGGCTAGCGCACAAGAGCCGCTTTTTGCCGCAATGGCGAAACAGCCGCAGCGGCCGAGTTTTTCTTGTCTATGCGCAAGGACGGCGAAAAAACGCTGCGTACTCACATTTTTCTCACTATCTGTCAGTGTTTGCGTTATCGATTTTGTCGAGTCGGTTGCTGTGCTAAGAACGAGGGCAAAGAGAAGAAGGAGATTCTGGATAAATCCACTTGTAAGTCATGGACTACTGAAAAGGCAGTTCCACAAATTGTATGAAGACTTGCGTATCTATTCAAAAAATTCTTTGTTTATTTCAGAATGACTTGCAGCAGTTTCGACGATCTTTTATCCATGATTAGACCAAAAATTACCTACCGAAATACTGTGTTGAGAGCATCTGTGCCACCAGAAGAAAGACTGGCCGTAACTCGAAGGTAAGAACACTAACATATTTTCTTATTTATCCTTTATTATATCAATCACATCAATACAACACCATGTGCGATACTTGTCTTATATTCGTTGTGGCACTCAAACATGCTTTTTTATTTGTTTTGTTACAAAGATAAGGATATACATCTACAAAATATCTAATGTAGCTCATATAGTTCGGAATCTGTTAGTTTTCCATCAGTGAGCGACATATGTGCAAGAGGGTACTGCTGTTGGTAAAAGTAGAGTGCTGTGGACTGGGCGTGAATTAGGAATAAGGATTTTGAATGAACTGATTGTGTTGATGTTGCAAGTCGTTACAAATTTTGTGATGTGCTTCGGAAGGAATTTTAATAGTGAGGAGGGTTCCAGTAGTTGAAGTATGTGCAGATGGACCAGGCAGATTAGAATAAGACTGAAACTTACGTGGATTATTAACATGGTAGAGAGGTTGACAAAATGTTATGCGCCTCATAACATTTAGAAATTCCACCTTCGCTACTAATGTCTGTTCGTCGTTCATCCTTTTGAATGACGGTACCAGAGACATTAAAAAAGATTTGTCTTCATAAATATCATCTCTAAATTTTTGTTTAATTATTTCCAATAATGGTTCCTCATACGTTGTTTTGGAGCGCTTCTTCTGTTCCTGTAGTATGTAGCATTCTTTGCAAGCGAACCTTCTCCCAATTAATTTCCTGTCGTTATATTTTGAGGCTCACTCTCGTTAGCACTTGGTGGAGGAGTGATATTGCCTGATGTATCTCGTTGTTGCATTACCGGCAGGAGGAACAGGAGCTGGTCAAAATAAATATACTTTCGCCTTTTTCTTGCCCCTTGCCCTGATGTCACCCTCTGTTTCAACTGAAGTTCTTTTAGGAAATTATCTCGACTATTTCTCCATTTCCGTTGAATTTAATTGCCTGAAAGTAAAATTAAGAATTATAGGATCATATTGTTCTTTAGTTCCAGGTACCTCGCTACTGGCAACAGCTTCCATTCATTGCATTACGAATACCTGCTTGGAGTCACAAAAATTCGCGAGATTGTGCGAGACACATACGTAGCAATATGGGAATGTCTGCGAGATGCGTTTAAATCACAGAAAAGCGAGGACTGGCTACTTACAGCAGACGAATTTTATGAGAGAACCAATTTCCCAAATTGCCTGGGTGCAGTTGACGTTAAGGACATGAGGATGTGCAAGCCTGATAACAGTGGATCCCTATTTGTCAACTAGAAGTAATTCTTTTCAAGTCCTCATCGCTTTAGTCGACGCAGACTACTGCTTCATTAGTATAGATGTAGGAGTGTATGGTGCATCTAATGACAGCAACAACTTTAAGAATTCTAACTTTTGTAAAAAAAAATAAGAAGGAAATCATTTAAATATTCCGAGTCCAAGGCCGCTGCCTAATGAAGATAATAGTACACCTATGCAATTTATTATTGTAGGAGACGAGGCGTTTGCTCTGTCACAACATTTCCTACGACCATACCCTAGCAGAAATTTGGATGTTGCCTGACGTATATATAATTACAGATTAACTCGGATATGAAGAATGGTGGAATGGAATTTGGCATTCTGTGTAATAAATGGAGAATTTTTCGCCGTGCGATTGACGTTCGCCCAGATTTCTGCAGTGTAACAGTTAAAATTTTTTGCATACTACGCAACTTGTTTCGTCAGAGAGACTGCGTTCAATTTACGTGAGAGAATACTTTGGGGAATATTTTACCCCCCCCCCACTAGGCTCTGTTCCTTGGCAGTACGAAAAGGTTTAAAATACCTTGTACTACAAACACAGAAAATGCTCATACTTTTTCAGGACAAACGCATTTCAACTGCAAAACAGTACATGGCATTATTATACATTAATGAGGTTTACTTTCACATGCTGGCTACAAGATGTCTTGTATTTTGTATTATTACGTAATTCTGTCAAAGTTTACAAAAGGATTCTAAAATTATTTTTTGCTCTTTCTACAAAGAAATTGCAGTGAACATAAAATGGTTTGTTGCACTTTTTACCTGTTGCCACTCTTGCTGTTGTGTCGATTCGGCTCCAATTCGACACTACAGTTTCACAAACTTCTATCCAAAGTTTTTCTTTGCAGTGTTTGTCACTATTCTGGTGTCGCCTTATTTTACAGTGCCGGCCTCTTCTCCACCTCTGTTATTAATCTCTCACTGTGAAAATTCTTGAAGTCTAGTTCCATGTCGTTTGCACTTGCTTGGAACGGCAGACGAAGACTGGTGGCCGTGCGGTGGTTTTGCCGCTCGTGCGAGCAAGCAGTCATGTTCTTTCGTGTTCCATTGCCACCTCCAACCGCAGTACGGCCACCGCAACGCACGGGAAATTAAGTATGTTGCGTTTCTTTAAACGCAGCGGTGAAACAACCGTCCATGCGCTCACTTCCATTTAAAACAGTCTGTTCCATTTCAGCAGCCGCTGCGGCTGTTCCACCTCTGCGGCAAAAAAACCGCTCGTGCGCGCTAGCTATATCAGTCGTATTACGAATGTAGGTTAGCCTCAACTGCTCTGTCCTTCAACGATTAATATAAATGAAAGTTGCAGATTCTGCGTCATATTGTAAATTGAACTTTAAGACAAACCGACACTTCTATTTATGCGTAAATAAAATAACCTATCACATACACAGACTCAATAAGTTAATCAAGTACTAAGTAAATTCAATTGTTGCTATTCATAGTCACATTTAAAAAATGTTGACAACTAATCACAGCCTTAATAGAAACATAATTTATGCCCCTAAAATGGGAAAGTTGTCCAGAAAACGGCGATTCTTAAAGATAACTTTGTACTCCTTTCTTTCGCGTGCAGATAATACCATGCTTTCATTTAATCTTTTTTGGATTGTGAACATGCAAATTTGTGTCGTCTTCTAGAATCATGCCCCTGAGAATAGTGACGTTTACAAACTTTGAATTTTCATAATTCGAAGTTATACCCTTCGCTTTATATATCGTGTTTTCTTTTTGAGGGCCAAAATACAGAGAATGCATAGTTTTTGGTGCCACCCGACACAAACTCTTCGATTTAGGAGACAGCCAAACTCCTCCAACTCGTCTGTTAGGTCGCCCAGATAATACCCTGTTTTCACTTTTCGAGTTTCATTTAATCTTTGAATTTGGATTACCGAGCCTGTATCGCAATACAACACAGACTCGCCAAAATATCTCAGGTACTCTTATAGTTTAAGTCGAAATTTGCTAGGAAAGTAAGCAGCAACTGCCACGTTAACATCCTTTCTTGCGGCCTCGTTCTTCTCGTGAATATTTCCTGGATACCCACGCCAATTCATCGTTCTGGAATATTCAGTTTCTAACCTCAGTACCCGAACTTAAGAGTTGTCTGGGCCTTGGTGGGTTTTTTTTGTACATTTGTTCCACAATGAGTTTCATTTCAGCTTAGCCAAAATCCTGTTAACTGCGTTTTTGTAAATGGGCGCCTTGTCTAGAGCAATTCAATCTGCGCGCCGGTAGTCCTCAATATATGTCTTTGTCGTCCTCACTATGAACCAAGAATGGTTAGCCAGATTATTTGTTTTAATTTTAGAATAATGTTAACACACTCAATATATCTCCTGAATTGTTACAATTATTAAGGCGCGTTAGAGAATATTTCCAAAATTTATACGCGTCCACTAACGCATAGGCTACTTCTACGGCTTTGCGAACTTCATCCACTATCCATTTTCCTTCAATACACCGCTCCTTATTAGAGTGTGTTCAATCTTGTTGGTTCATGGTGTCTGCTCATGCAGAACACAAGGGAGCTTGGAGTTGCTTTTGTACGGAAGAATTGGATGATACAGTGACTTAGGAGGTAGAACCTTACTTTTTGTGATCCATTCCCTATCCAAGTAGAGAGGAGGACAGTCTGCACCCACCTACACTGTTGGGTGAACCAAACGAAACTTGTCATATTTACAAATGTAGGAGTACAGACTAATAATATGCACATAGCGGATTCCTTACCTCTGCTTAACTCTGTACCATATCTTGGTGGCGTCAGCTCTACCCCCTTACAAGGCATCCAGAACGTTAAAGGAAGAATTTTTCAAATAGGAATACGAAATACGCCTTGGATTTTCGCGAAGTAGTTTTTTAAACCCGCACCCGCAGATCGAAACCATTATAACCTAATCTTTGATTGCAACAATGCAATATTTTTCACATACCGACTCAGCATTGTTTCGTCAGTGTTGCCAATGGTTTACGTAGATTGGCGATGCAAGGACCCCATGCGAAAAACATCCAAAGTACCAAAATACTTCATTTTTCTCTGGAAAATACCCTTCATCTTTCACGTTTCGTACCCTAGTCAAATGTACTTCCCATCATTACCAGGATGTTTCAAATTGTTCCTCGTGTGATCAATGTACGCCAGCCATTGAATAGGCTCATCAGACTAGTGGTGTCCCGTATGGTAACCCTTCTCAGTGTAATACCTAGAGTATCATGTTTCCGAAACATAAACCGGAATACCTTATTTGAAATTGATGATATTGTAATAGCCTGCACAAAGGGATCCTTCTTCACCAATTTCAAAAAGAAATTTCGAAAAGCACAGCATGCATCACTCAGTACAATATGAGCGTCCATGCGATAGGCCAATAGCACTTTTTTATTGCGGAAAATGTTGTCGTTTGCTCCTCGCAGCATTCCAGAAAATTGGCTCGCCCATCAGCTGATATACAGTCTGTTCCATAATACTTAGGTTCGGTATAAGGATCCACAGGTTCGAAATTCTTGGCCGTGTTAAAGAACTAGCGTAATAACCCTTCTTGCATTATGATCGATGACATGTTGATTGGTCCCGTTATTTTAGACGATTGTATGTCAGGACAAAATTACCTTGAATTTCTGTAAAATGAATTACCAAAACAACTAGAGGATGTTACTTTGGCTACACGGATTGTTACGTACTTTCAGCATGATGGAGCCCATTCTCATTATACCCAACATATGATGCAACATCTCAATGACACTTTAACGAATAGGTGGATCGGTCGAGGCAGTACCATTAACTGGCCACCACCACCCGTTAGATTTTTATTTATGGCGTTTGATGAAGAGTGAAGTGTACAGAAAAAATGTGGATACACGAGACGAACTGCTTGTTAACATACTGGATGTTATCGTCTGCATAAAGGAATGTCAAGACGCACTCAGACGAAAACACGCCATGTCTTCACTCGAGTTGCAAAGTGCATTGATGTTGACGGTGGAATTTTAGAACTTTTATTATAAACTGTACCAACTCTGTTACTTGAACAATAAATACCGGTATTAGAAACAGTACGTACACGTAATATCTCTTTCTTATCGACAATTTTGCGGTTGTACATTCAAATAGCTCTATCTCGGAAACCGTGCTGAACAGGACATATGTTCATATAAACAATTTTGCTTTGAATTATCGATACTATGAGTTCCCAGAATATTGACCTTTCCTCCTGTGACAATCTGTACACACACACACACACACACACACACACACACATATATATATATATATATATATACAGGGTGTCACAGGAGGAATGTGCCAGAATTCGGGAGGGTGTTCCTTATGTTAATGTATACCGATATAATCCAAAACACCTGTGTCCAACGTTGAACGGTTACGGAGATAATGGCCAGAGAAAAGTGTGGTCTTCTTGCGGGCCCAGGCACTGTACCTGTCAGCTAACAATCTTATCCATTTCCGACCCTGAGTGTGGTGTCGTATTTCGGGAATTCGGCTTATTCTGGCCAATGAACTGCACTGCAATGCAGTGCAGGTTAGGCTGCTTTTTGAATGGTTGGCAGGTTAGTTGTACGGGGTTGCTAAAATGCCTTTTGTGTTTTCTCACGTGGAATATTGTGACATGCATTTTGTGTATGGATTTTGAGATGACAATGCAGGTGCTGCTGTTCAAGAATATCAAAGTCGTTTTCCCGATCGAAAGGATTCCGTCTCGAAGTGTATTTACGCGAATTCACCAGACATTGCGTGATACTGATTCTCTTCCGAGTGATTCTTTGCAGTCCGAAAGGGAGGTGGTACGAACGATTAACACACGAGAGAACATTCTTCAGATGGTTTAGAAAAGTCCACGTCTGTCCACTTGTAGAATGGCCTCTCGCATCGGCGTATCACGTATGCACATGTGGCGAACTTTACATGAGGAAGACTCATCCCGAACTGTTAAGCGTCATTTTATTCAGTGATGAAGCGTCTTTTACGCGGGACGGTGTAAATAATTTACGAAATGTACATACGTGGTCCCACGATAATCCACATGAGACAAGTGTAACGAACTTCCAAAGGAGATTTACAGTGAATGTATGGTGTGGTGTGCATGGTAGCAAGTTGATCGGTTCTTTTGTCTTTGACAACAATTTAACGGGAAATGCGTATGTAATCTTCCTGCGGAATGAGTTACTAAGTTTGTTGGAAGGCATTCCGTTAATGATACGGAGCCAAATGTACTTCCAACCAAATGGGTCTCCCCGACATTACATTCGACACGTGAGAGACTACTTGAATGAATCCTTCCCTAACCGCTGGTTAGGTCGTGGTGGGCCCATTGCATGGCCACCGAGGTCGCCAGATCT
>Ga0123357_10006239_pt1 | contig 14484 bp, 14 predicted proteins | sample TergutEmb28metaG_FD_89873 | JGI IMG/M metagenome (GOLD analysis project Ga0123357, IMG submission 89873) | Embiratermes neotenicus P4 segment gut microbial communities from Petit-Saut dam, French Guiana - Emb289 P4 | ecosystem: Host-associated > Arthropoda: Insects > Digestive system > Gut ...
AATATGTTACCTAATGCTAAATTCAAGGTTTTACACGCAAATAATATGGAAATACTTTCCAGTAATTACCTTGGAGTTTTGGAAGGGTAGGTCAGTTAATGCAGGGGTCGGTTGGTCAAAAGTTATATGACTGATGGTGCACTGTAGTTTTGTCATGTCCATCAGACAACATGTAGCTATGCCATAAAAATGGGACTCATTTTAATCAAACTCAGTATGGCACACTGGGCTGGACCATCACTCATAGTGAAAGACCACAGGCTGCATATCTGGGGAGTTGATTCCCTGCAGTGACAGAGATTTCTTTTCTGCTTGGTGCCTAGACCAGTACTGGAGCTGTCCAATACATATTGTGGGCTGTGGCCCAAGGCGGTAAAGTAGCTGGTGCACACTGACCGTTCACATCCACCTAGTGCCAAAATTAAGAAAGTCTGTATATGTGCCTACGTTCTCAGTAGCATTTAATGGCATGTTACTTCTAAGCAGAGATAAATTGACCTTTAGCTGTGATATGAATTTGGGGTCACTTACAGACATAAATGAGACTTTGTGTGACAAGAAGGTACAAATCAAACATAAAAACCATTTCAGTGGTTTTTATTATATTGTCTTAAATCCTAGTAATAGCTAGAATTATTACATTGTGGGTGAATTTCCTGCCTTGGTAATATACAGCTTAAAGATATTACATTGTTGGCTCTCTGGATCACACATAGAGAATGAAAGAAACCTTTTCTTCAGTAGTTCTGCCTTCTGTTGAGAACTCAGACTCATCTGTTGGTAACTTAACTTGATCATGTGTAACTGAGAATTACAGTTGTCTTCCTGGTTTTCCCTATACTTTTGTGTTTTATTCTCTTTCAGAAATGAGCTGTGAATGGCTACTGCCAACGAAGTAACTCATTTTCTACCCATCAGCCAGATGCTATATGATCATAAGACTCTTACCTAACTGGTGCTGCCAGATGGATTCAATGAAAGGATCCTAAAATTGATAACAAATGAACGTGATACATCCTGAACTGAAAGCCATGCTTAGTTACCTCTTCCTTTGGACTGGTATTCAGAACAAAACGTTGGAAAAACTTTATAATAGCTGTTTCAGAATTCATGTATTGTTTGTGGAGGATATTTAGTAAGTAGGGTTCTTTAGAACATAACATTTTAAATTAAGTTGTTACAGCATTAAATGTAGCCCATCTGTTCTACTGAAGTTTCATTATTTTTCAATATAATTCTCAGGCACGTTGATGCATTTGTCCACTCTTGTTAAGAATTTAAAAATTCCATCACAGTTGGAAATAAGGCTCTTGATAGACAGTGAGACGCGACTGCTATTTTAGTCCCAAGATAAAGCAAGCTGGACTGCAGTTTGGGGTCACTGAAGCCACACTTGGGGATGTCACCATTTGCACAGTAATGAGGATGTGGACATGGCTGTGTGTGTGCATAGTTGTGAATACAGTAGCCCTGTATTTGCAACAGTGGAATTTTTATGCTAATGTCAGGATGGGACGAATACAACAATGTGCTCATGGATAGTGTTAAAAAATAAAAATACCTAAGTGGGATGAATGAACTGTTGTTAACATTGTATTCACTTCTCTTTTAATTTTCCCATCTACAGAAACTTAATTACAGAGTATCCTTTGAATACAGTAGTGCCCCCTATCTGTGCATAATACATTCCAAGACCTACCGCTGTTACGTGAAACTGCAGATAATACCAAAGGCTATGCAGTAAGGTCTCGTTTTGCGACATTTCGTTTTATGACAGTTTACTTTTACGACCCTTGTTGAGTTGGACCGAGCACTCCCAAGTTGTGGTGCATCACTGTTGCAACTCAAGCATCCTTTCTCTACTTAATGCACTTCTAGCTCTTCTCTGATGTGCATGTGTTTTTTTTCTATTTTAGTGCATTTCTTTTAAGTTGACTGTGATTTTTACACCCATGACATCCATCAAAAAGACAGATTGTCCTCTTTTGCAAAAAGGAGTGAAAAGAACAAGGAAGACTGTAACTTGAAATATTAAAATGTTAGTGATCTGAAAAATGGAAGCTGGCGAGAAATGTGCTAATGTTTGTAGTTACCTTGGCTTAGCACTGGCTACTTCATCAACAACTATGGTGAACGTTGAAAAAATAAAACAGTCAGCACAAAAAAAAACAAAATTTCATGCATCAAATTTAAGTTGCATTAGAAATTTTAGCATAGAAAAAATGGAACATTTACTAACACTGTGGGTTGTTGATTTAATACAACAAATGAATACTTCTGGGGTCTCCCTGAAAGAGTACTGGAGAAATTATAACGTTTTAAAAGCTATTGATAACATAAAAATGGCGTGGGAAGAAGTAACTGTGTCGTGTATGAAAGGTGTGTGGCATATAATTTGGCATAGCAACGAGAATTATGGTACAAATTTTGACAATCTGGATATGCTGATAAAAGAGATAAGCAAGGTAGCATAAGAAGTTGGTCTTGACAATGTTGATCCCGTGGGCATCACTAACGTTTTAGAAAGTCACTCCCAGCCACTGTCCAATGAAGAACATTATGACTTGGCCCAACAATTGACTGAACAGCAGAAGGAATATGAAGACAAGGAGGATCGTGGAACCAAAGAAATGCAGACGAAGGACCTTTCTGATGTTCTTTTCTCTATAGATATGGCAGTTGAAAAGTTATGTATATCAACCCTGACTGGGAACACAGCTGTGCAGTGAAAAGGGGCACAAGAGCCATGCTACACCCTTATTATGAAATCCTGCAAGAAAAGACAAAAAAATCAAGCAGTTGAAGTTGCATTCTTTCTTGATGTATTCTGAACACGGCATGGGCCTTGTTCAGCAAAATAAGAAGTGAGTTGATTTATGTTGTTTTCAATTATCTGTGTAATTTTCTGTATACCTTCATACTTCATTCACCTGCCTATGGAGATGGAACCGACAGTGAGTTCTGAAACTTCGGCAATTAGAACTCAAGACGCCGGGGAATTACTCAAAAAGGAACAAATTACTTCTATATACCTAATTCATTAAATTAAAATTGTATGTCATAATGTAAAGAAATGTTGTAAATTATAAAATTATTTGACTAATTTGTTTGGCCCATGAACCTATCTCAATTTAAACCATTTAAATTGTACTTGTTTTACAACGATTTAATTTACAACCAAATATTCAAGATCATAACCCCGTCGTAAAATGAGACCCTACTGTATATAATGTGATATTTGTGTAACATACATAAATACGGTAAAGTTTAGTTGATAAATTAACGCACACTAAGACCTTACCAGCATTAAATAAAGTAATAATATGGTGTACTGTACACTACATTGTACATTTACAGTTTACTTTCGTACGAGAGTAAGGGATTCTGACATTTTAACCTAAACCTCAAGAGATGATAGAGCAATGAAAAAATACAGTACCTGTACTGTACAGTTTCGGGGAATGATAGAACAATAAAAATCATGCTTTTCCTTCAAAGCGCTGCATAAACAATAAAAATTATATTTTTTGTTCTTGCCATACAACTGGGCAATCTCTCGCATAAGTTTTTTTTCTATTTCAATCATATCCAGAATTTTCACTTTCTCACTAATGTAAAGGACATCACAGCTTCTCTTAGGCTTAGAAGCACCACCAGCATCACTACTGTTACGCTCTGGGGCCATTATTACCGTAAATAAGGGCTTACTGAACACATACACTGCGATAACGTGGCAACTAATGTGAACAGCAGGAATGCTAGAAGCAGAATGGAGGCAAGTTCTGCAGGGAAGTGTGGGTATGGGAACAAAGGAAGATGAGTCACATACTGGGCATGTTTGGGCTGCTGGATTTCACCATGTTATGGCCTGTTCTCACTTGGCATGCGTTTTGAAACTTATGAACAGTTTGTTTCTTTGATTTTCAAAATTTTTTTTCAGGCCGCAGTAAACTGCTGATAACTGAAACCGCGGATACTGAATCAGCTTATACGGGGGCACGACTGTATTTGTGATGTAAATTTTGAATAGTTAACCTATAAAATAATTGAAATAACATTTGTTAAATAAAATATATATCTGTCATATAAGTTTATGTTGACACTTGGCTGATATAGGAATGTTATTGTTATGTAGCAGTACATTCCAACAATGTGTATTAACATTTTATAATTATCATGTCATTCTCTTTCAGAAACAATATGTTACACACACAAAAATGTTGCTTTATATGCATGTGTGTTTTATGATAAACATCTTTCATTTTTTTATGAAGTTTGTTGATATCTTTGGAGTCATGCTACAGAAAGATAAAGATGATTTCTAACAACATAAGCTGTAGTACATTTAGCTCTTATACTGTCTTTCATCATTGTATGTATTTTGTTTAAAGAATGACTATTGTAGTTGATTTTATTTCATTTTTATATTTCATATGTGCTGTTAGTTGGGTAAACGGGAAGGCTGGATCACCCATCATTTGCATAGCAACAGCAAAATGCAGGCACTGTTGCTAGGCAAAAATAAGACATGCTGACTTATGCTGAGAAGCATGGTGTAGCTTTGTAAAACAGCTTGCAGATTCTACTCTGAACCTTTGGCAGTGGCAGATGTGTGGGGGAGTGGTGGACAATTGAATTTACAAAATGTGGACCCTGTTGCTAACTGTGGTATACCAGGTATGCATGATTAATTTGTTTGGTACAAATTAAGGAGAGTCCAAATTGTTTAAGGCTACATTTTGTCCCATTTGGTTTTCTGTTTTCTAAATTGGTTGGATGGGTAATAGAAGGAAAGAAATATGCGGCAGTGGGAGGTGATCGGTCTTTCCTTGTGATAGTTCTTTTTGGTAAGGAATTGTGAATCATTGGTTGGTGTACTATTTTTTCTCCATTGTACTATACAAGTGACTGGGTTATTGTACTTTGCTCTAGTGATGTAGAATATATATATATATGTGTGTGTGTGGGTGTGTCATGCTGTTGTCCAAAGTGGTGGCAGTGATACCCTTATAAGGTAATGGTGTGGGTGGTAGGATGGCCACTGCACCACATTACATTATGTTATATTTCTTATGGGTTCAGAATAAAATGCTAGGCATGCTGTCATTGACATTAAACACGTTTGTTCCATATTAAGTTGTATGTTGTGCTGTTCTACAAGTTCATGAGACACTGTAGGAATTGAAAGAAAACCATGTTATGTATATTTCCTTCAGAATTATAGTTCTGCTTCATAGTAAAATGTTATGCGTGTGTAATGAATGCAGACCCTAATTTTAAAGTTTATAACTAATTTGTAAAATATTGTATATTTCAGTGTTATATTGTACCATGCTTTAGTTAACAGGAAACGAATAGTTGCAAACGCTGCACCGGCAGGCAGTTCCTTATATTTGGACAATGCCTGAACGCGCAGTGAAGTCACCTCGGATTTTACTAAACTCCAAGGAATGTCTTAGTTGAAAAGTGGATTTTGTAAATTTTACTGCTTGAGGTTAATCGCCCTCACTCGCCTACTATTCGAAGTATTGTTTGTTCGCTGAACTGCCGCTCGTAAGTGCTGTATGGTGTCTACAAGTTGAAGATTTATTACAAGTGAACTAACACACAATTGATAAGCAGCAGAGTGATTAAAGTGATAAAGTGTAGCTGTCTTCTACAGATAAAAGGTGAGTCGTGTAGACTGCATTGAAATTACAATTTGGTTATAAATTTTCGTTTTGTGAGTTGAGCAATTTTGGCAATTTTAATTGTTGTGCGATTGAAACTTTAAATTAAAAATTTACGCAACTTAGACTACGATTATATAAAGAGGTGAAGCAACTATTTTAAGTCAAATTTGAACTTAAATTTTGTACTTATTTAGGAATTTACTGAGTTTATTGGAAGTGATATTGATAGTTTGTTTGGTAGATTAGAATAGTATATTTGTTTGGAAATTTGAATAATTAATTGAGGTTACGTTATAATATCCTTGAATCATGAATTTCGGCTCGCCATTGATAAAGCTGAGAGCAAAATTGACGATATCAGTAGATTTGGTGTTGTCTGGTGGCAGCATTTAGTAATTTACGTAAGGGTATTTAATAGAGTGGGAATTCTGTAGTATAATTCCGCTCAGAGCCGCATCGAGGTATCAGTGTAGGCGCACTTTTACTCGCGGGCACTACAAATTGGTGGCAGCGGCGGGATTTGGCCATTTACCACACGTGGCATTTGGGGATTGATACTGTTTAGAAATTCGGACTTAGGATATTACGTGCACTAAATTATTGGTAGAGAAATTTGAGTAGGCACCAGACGGGAATTAAAACCGGCACATTTAGGAATATAGTACGCACTTAGAAATTCAGTATGGATCAAGCACGATTCCGCGCAGAATTAGAGGAATCTAAGGCCCAAATACTGCGACTGTAGGAGCGTCTGTCCGGAGGAACACCTAGTCACCAAGGACCTATCAGATTTCCTTGTCCCAAAATGGTCGGGTTTGGACTCGGCGGTTCCGATTGAAGAATTTTTTGCCACTATCGAAGGGGCAAGCAATATAGGCAAATGGGAAGAACCGGACCAGATCAGGATTGCGGTTCTGAAACTTACGGATGCAGCCACATTATTTTATAACGGATGCCCGGAACTCCACGAGAAGGACGTGAGGTGGCAAAGGTTTAAAAATGTATCCAGTCAGAGTTTAAAGGACACACGCAGACCAGCATCATTTTATGCAGTTACAAACCGCCAGGCAGAAGAAAATGAGTCTCAACAATTTGCGGATAGGTGCCGAGCTTTATCGCAGAAAGTAGTGTGCAAAATTAGTGACCCGGTGGCTCAGCGCATCCACCGTGAAAACGCAAAGCGAATGCATCTAGCCAGTTTTGTAGCAGGATTGACGGGTACGCCTGGAAAACAAATTAGGTATGCCAGCCCGCGAGACATCTGACAGGCTTCATCATTAGCACTTGCGGTTCAGGAAGCCGAAAAACAAGAACGGTTTAATGAAAGTTTTTATGCGAAATTCGATAATTCAGTAGACTGTTAGCGAGGTCACCCAGCCGGTCGCGCCAGGATGACGATAAGTCTCGGCGCTCACCTGACATGCCAGCGGTCAATTACTTGCGTAGTCCGCGCTACAAGCCTCCGCATAGCGCTAGCAAACCATCAATCTCAGCCGCCCGGAATGTAAGACGGAAGCTGCAACCAGGTGTTATGAGTGCGAAGGGCTAGGGCACTTCGCTGCAGAGTGCCCTACCAGAAGAAGGAAACAAGCACAATCCTTCAGAAGCACCTGGAAAAAGGAACCCGAACGAACGTTCGAATCGTTCGCATTCTCCGGGGAATAATTCACCCCAAGTAAAAGGTCGGGAAGTCAGATAGAAAGAAAAATCAAGGAAAGGAGTAAGAGTTGAGAACAAAGGCAGCTCCTTCCACCTCGACGCCCCTGATAATGCTGCCATGAAATCATTGGTTTCTATCGTATTGGAGCAAGGCACTCCCACTGTTCGGGTCGAAATACAAGGGATGCCAAGAAGTCTGATTATCGACACAGGCTCCGACGTCTCGATTTTGCAGCCCGGCATGTCGAGACGTGACATAAGCGCCACAAGACCATATGGTGTGACTGGGAGAGTCCTGGACATAAAGGGACTACAGTCCGTCACCTTCACGCTGAACGGTCGCGAATTCACCCACTTCCCGCCGACGCATCAGGTCCGCTTGGCACCGATTTCTTTGAAAAGGCAGGCGCCATAATCGACGTTGAGTACAGCAAGATTTCCATTGCCGGCATTGGCAATGTGCCACGTGTGTTGAGTGTTCCACACGCCGGGCACACAGCACTATCTCCACTGAGTAAAGTTTGACTCAGCTCAGAAGGAGGCGCGGCAAGCATCGGAGTAGGTCCCAGCCGGCCCTCATCCTGAGGTTACATTGCAGCAAAGAAATTCTTGGCTTATTAGAGCTAGGGAGAACATTGTTGTAGCACCACGTCGTCGACAGATTGTGGTTGGAAGGTTAGAATCTGAGGAGTAAAGTCTCCCTTCGCTTGTTTGTGTGGAGCCAGCTCATTCCTATTGAGGGAAACTCCCAGCCCGCCCGTTATCACGAGTTGAACGCACACAAAACTTCCCGGGTGATATCTCAGAACAGTCATTCTGAAACAGGAGCGCCTAGCCGATGCGCATACGTTATGTTAGCTAATTTCAGTAATGAGCCATTAGCTGTTCCCAAGGCCACAGTTCTAGGTGTTGTAGAAGAAATTTCGGATACTTTAGTAGACAGAATAAACCCGAAATGCAGGTCGACTTTAAATGTACCGATGTCATGGCACACTAAATATTGGTAGGAGATACTCCACCCATTATGTGACCCCAGTATCGCACCCCGTATGCACTAAGACATGAAATGAAAGCCCAAGTAGAGAATATGCTGGACAAATGGATTATCATGGTAAGTAATTCTCCATGGTCGGCTCCAACTATTCTAATCCCGAAGAAAACCACAGACGAAAAACAAAAGTATTAGTTTTGTGTTGATTTTAGAGCCCTTAACGCGGCGACGAAATTTGATCCATATCCACTGCCAGTGTTCGAAGAGACTACTTCCACACTCTTCGGGTCGAGATACTTTTCAGTTCTCGACTGTTATAGTTGATTCTGGCAGGTTCCCATTAAAGATGAACACAAGGAGCGCACTGGATTTACGGCTCCACAGGGACATTATGAATTTAACTGGCTGCCGTTTGGATTGTCAAACAGTCCACCAAATTTCCAACGGCTTATGGACATGGTTCTAAAAAAATTTGTAGGTACCGAATGTTGGGTAGTTATTGACGACGTAATCGTATTATCCAAGTCAGCAGAGGAACATGCTCTGAGGCTGGAAAGTGTGCTACATAGGTTCGATGAAGGCAACATAAAGTTGCACCCTGGAAAGTGTGTCTTTTCCCAGGCCAAAGTGCAATATTTAGGCCTCGTACTTTCTGAGAATGGAGTTTCCGCCTCCACAGACAAAGTGAAAGCAGCTCGGGAATATCCAACGCCGACAAATGTTAGAGAAGTCAGGGCATTTTTGGATTTATCATCTATTTACAGAAGGCTAGTACCAAATTTTGCACACATTGCAAAACCCTGACAACTTTGAATACAAAGGACCAGAAATTTGGGGTCCTTGTCAAAAGGAGGCTTTCGAAGGACTGAAAGATAAGCTTTATACTACACCGGTACTAGCCTATCCAAATTTTGAACTGCCCTTCATCCTTACAACAGATGCTTCCAAGCTGGCAGTTGCGGCCGTTTTATCCCAAGTGCAAGACGGTGTGGATAGGCCCATCGCATACGCTAGCAGACAAATGAACAGAGCAGAACAGGCATATAATGCTTCTGAATCAGAAATGCTAGCTCTGGTGTGGGCAAAAAATTTTTCCTTTGCTACCTCCACGACAAGAAATTCCTAGTTGGGACGGACCACTCCGCTCTGTCTTATTTACGTAATTTCTCAGATCACAACAGCCGCCTCATGAGATTGTCGCTCAAATTGTCCGAATTGGATTTTATAGTAGAGCACAGACCTGGATCTAAGATTGGTCATGTAGATGCTCTGAGTCGCCATGTAGGCGCTGTCGTGCATGTAGATCGTCTAGACAAAGAATTCATTCTCCGTGAACAGCAGAAGAATGAGTTCTGTACTAAGCAGGAACCCGGAACCTCCAGTAAACGCGAGTTCTTTTTAGATGAAGATGGTGTCATGTATCGCCGTCAGCACGGTGACAGACACCGTAGTACCGAGATCACTGATCTATGACTTCATCAAGGAAAATCACAATCCAGTATATGTAGTGCATCCAGGCGTAAAGAGAACCCATGATCAGCACTAAATTATCGGTGGCTCGGCATGCGAGATCGATTGTGGACTATATTCGAAAATGAGACCAATGTAAAAGATGGGAAGAAGATTGTGAATAAATAGCACCTCTTGGAGAAGTGGAACAGCCAAAGGTCCCCTTCCAAATTACAGCCATTGACGTTCTGAGACCTACAGACTAACGCCGCGCAAGAATACGTATTTGCTCACATTTATAGATCATTTCGCACGGTATGCGGTAGCGTTTCCCACTCCTGATCAAACAGAGGAGACTTGCGCTAGGATTTATGCAACACAAATTATCACGCGGCATGGCACTGGTTCGAAATTAATAACAGATCAAGGGCGTGCATTTATTTCTACATTTTGTAGTGAAGCATGCAAAATTTTGGGATTTCGCAAAATCCACACGACTAGTTACCACCCAATGTCCAACGGAATTTTAGAACGTAGGCATAGGTCGTTACACACCGGTTTATATCAATGCATCACACAAACTGGGATGTGAGTGCCATTTTATCTCATGGCTTACCGTACTACGCCAAATTCAGTTACGAAATTTAGCCCATTTTATTTGGTACACGGAAGAGAGACGCCACTCCGAAACAGTGACAATCTAAAGGCAAAAGTGTCACGAGAAAACCCAGACCACCACCAGAGACTGCAGAACCTAAAGGCCAGCCTAAACACAGCATGTAACTGTGTAAACGAGGCAGGGGCATGTTACGAAAATTCAAAGTTGGAGACCTACTGTACTTATATAGCCCAGCAATGAAGCCCGGACTGTCTCGGAAATTTAATAAGCCCAGGTGAGGCCCACACAAGTTAACTATAGTAGTTACCCACCTAAATTATGAAATAGTGGGCCAGAATAATAAGAAACAGACTGTCCATGTAAATAGGTTCAATCTGGCTTACGATTCGGAAGCATGAAACCCTAAGGCACAACGAAAGAAGCTTTGCAAGAAACCCAATCTTCGTTCAGAGGAAGAAGAGAATGAAAGTAAATTTGGGCCACACCCACTTTTAGAGACTAAACCAACGGAACACCAAGTTCCCCTCGATCAAACTCCAATTACCCCTGAAGCAGTTCCCCAGGTATCTGATACACCCACATCCGAATCACAGGATCAAATGCACCTACCTCCTCAGACTCCTAGATCTCGGCGTGAAATGCAAACTACTAGAATACAACCGCCAGTTACACGATCAAGAGCTTGGATTATTTCTCAAGAGAATGTAACTACAAGTACAAGCGCTGAGTGAAAAAATTATACACTTTGTCACATGTAATAATGTCGAGGATTAGATAATTGTATAAATTTGTATGTTGCAGGGTACTTCCTGACTGTAGTACCAGCAGAATTGTCTATACAGCCACTAAACCGCAGTGTAGTATTTTTAAAAGAGAAGGATATTTTTCTCACTAATGATGCGTGGCACATCGCGATTGATGTTGATATGAGCGCATATGAAGAAGCAGTTGCTACTGTTAAAGCAGATTTAATTTTACTTGAAGGACACAGGAAAGAACTTACTTCGAATTCTGAGTTGAACCAAATTACAATTTTACTGAACACATTGGAAGTAAGACTTTACAATTTTCAGCAACTTTTACCCAAATTAGATCGTAGACGAGGTTTAATTAGCTTCGGTGGCACTATTCTAAAGACTATTTGGGACTGCTACCATAGCTGATATCCATTTGCTACATGAAACGCTTTACGGTTTGAGATATAATACTACTGACGTTCACTCGTTAAATAGTCAACTGACATATGTGAAGAAATTAGATACTTGCTGCGAGCATAAATGCTATGGCTATTGCCAACTTATCAAGCACAGTCAAGGATATTGTAATTCAATCTCATAATAAATTTCAACAGATTACACACGGCATATCATTGCTTAATGTTACTCTTCGAAATTACAGTGAATTATATACGGTTATAAGACAATTGAAATTTGTATTGTTACAAATGATTCATTAAACTGACGAACTGTTAGGAGCTATACAATGTGTACTGCAAGGCAAATTGCCTGTAAGTTTAATAAAACGCTACAACACTGCAAGGCATTTTGAGGAACGTGTCATTGTAATTGCCTGAAGGATAAGAGCTTATTGTAGGTACAAAGACAAATAAAATATACCTGTACTACGAACTAGTTCAAGTATCAGTGATAAGTAATGTTCACAGTATGAAACTTATTGTTAATGTACCATTGAAAACTGCAAATAGTCAATTTACATTGTACAGGTGTTCAACTTAAAAGTGGGCCGTATTTAGTATTTACTAAGATTTACAACATGTTATATATCCGCAAAGATTTGTGGGGAGATCTTGTAATAGCCGTTTGAATATCTTGCAGTATCCCTGGTGTTAACACTGACTTCTGCCGTTTACAATTCTTGTCCAAAAGTGAACCTGTTTTACGGAATTTTTTAATCTTTTTCGCAATAACACTTTTTACTGGCTCTTACCTTCCAAATTTTTCAAGAAAAAAACTTTGTCCACAGTGGACGTAAGACATCGTTTTTAAATAACTTTCCAAAATAAATGCACGTTCTTCCACTGTTAACCGCATTATGAAAGCGTAAAAAATGGCGTTGTTCAAACACCGGCACTCACTGTCGACTGATTCAACTGAAACAGATGGCCAAGACCGGTTCTCCCCTCTGCTGCAAGTCTTGCCATTTCCTGCACATGTAGTAGTATAATATCATACCAGCAGAACCATTATAAATAGCATCTGACGTGATATATTCACGGCTTAGTTAACGGTCAAATTTTGAGTTGAACATCCTGTACAAGGTAGTTGTTTTGCCTACCCGAGTGTTAAAAACTAGTTTTGTTAAATACTCTGTTGACTATTCTTATTTTGGCTTAGAAAGCAGTCGACATGACTACGTTTTATTTAAGGAAACAGACTCGTTAAACTGTGTCACAGGCGAGATAACTGTATGCCCAGCCAACACGGCAGTTTATAGTGCAAAAACTTTAAAATGTTTGGCTAGTATATCTTTTTCAGACTACAACTTACAACAATCTGTGCCGCAGACACCTACTAATAAATCATCGAACTCCAACCCTTCAGAAACATAAATCATTATGGCTGTATTATTTTCCGGAGCAACGCCAAGTTACTCTGCGCTGCCTTGAAGGGCAACGCTTGGACGACTCGCAATGAACTACTTTCTGAAGCCGGTCTGATATTGAATGCTTCAACATGTTCCATAACAACAGAAGAATTACGAAATTTTCCGGAATTACATAGAAGTATTCAAACAAAACTGGACACACCCTACTTCTACATACCCGACAAAGTGTCGACCTTTGCTGACCACGAAATACCTATGCTCGAACAAATAACGCTAAAGGAAATCCAGCAAATCAACGAAGTGAAATCGAGTCATTACATCGTCACAAACATTCGACGTGAATTAATTGTTTCACCTTCGACAAGTTTCACTCCATCAACAACAACGTACATTTTGGCATCTGATAGTAACTACTACTGTTTGCACACTTGCTATTCTTGGAATTCTATGCTTTTCCTTACGTTTCCATGTACACAGCTTTATACCCTGTTGTCGCTCTACAAACACCACTATCGAACCCAGTACTCTTACTTCAAATCCTTCGCCAGAAATTCCCGAACCTAGTCAACTCATTTTCCAAGAAACGACGAACCTCAACGAGATGTTACTTTTACAGTCTATTCAATGAAACAAGCCGAATAATAATATTTATAATACACGCCAAAATGGTTCCTAGCAAATCCTTGGTTAATGAATCCAGTACCAGACTACAGAGAGACACTTCAGAGCAAGATGAAGAGTGTTGAATCAGCGGACGCCACGTAAAGTTTTCTGCCGTCATCCGATACCTACACCGCAGAAAAGCACCCAAGTCTACGATAGCACAGAGAAACAAGGATGTACAGTCTCACCTACAAGTTTGCACTCTACAAGGACACTTTTACATTACGACTACTTTGAATTTTTGTATTGGTTGAAACATTGTAAATAAGTTGCCTACCCTCTCCTTCCCTTTATTTTACCAATATTTGCATTGTTACTATAACATGTTTTGAATTACTGTTGCTTTCATTACGATGTGTGTATTATTACGCCAGACGAAATTTGGTTTAAATCCATGGCCTGGCTAATGCTTTACCCCAAATTTTCGTTTATTGGTGGGGTGATGTAATGAACCTAGACCCTAATTATAAAGTTTATAATTCGTAAATATTGTATATTTCAGTGTTATATTGTACCATGCTTTAGTTAACAGGAAGCGAATAGTTGCAAACGCTGCACCGGCAGGCAGTTCCTTATATTTGGACAATGCCTGAACGCGCGATAACGTCGCCTCTGAGTTTACTAAACACCAAGGAATGTCTTAGTTGAAAAGCGGATTTTGTAAATTTTACCGCTTGAGGTTAATCGCCCTCACTCGCCTACTATTCGAAGTATTGTTTGTTCGCTGAACTGCCACTCGTAACCGGCTGTATGGTGTCTACAAGTTGAAGATTTATTACAAGTGAACTAACACACAATTGATAAGCAGCAGAGTGATTAAAGTGATAAAGTGTAGCTGTCTTCTACAGATAAAAGGTGAGTCTTGT
>Ga0123357_10006240_pt1 | contig 14484 bp, 7 predicted proteins | sample TergutEmb28metaG_FD_89873 | JGI IMG/M metagenome (GOLD analysis project Ga0123357, IMG submission 89873) | Embiratermes neotenicus P4 segment gut microbial communities from Petit-Saut dam, French Guiana - Emb289 P4 | ecosystem: Host-associated > Arthropoda: Insects > Digestive system > Gut ...
CCACTCCCCCCACCCCCCACCAAGGTCCTGGTGGCTGTTTTATTGTGCTCACAATTCCAACTATATTTGCCCTCCATGTCTTATCTCACCTCATCTGATTCTAGTTCCAGGCCTTCTCAGGGTCCTGTTCTCGTACAGAAAGGTTATTTTGTTGCAAGTCTCTTTCTGCGTGAGGCAAGCAACAGTAGTGCTACATAATGAACAGTATGGCTGACTGCTTAGCTTTACCCAGTCTAGAGGTAGAAGCTTCTCCCTCTCACCTCCAGTTATTTCATCTCGCTCTGCCAACTGCTGCTTTTTGTCCTTCCTGATTTGCCTTACCTTCCCATACAGTGAGCCGTCATTTGCCCCCTTGTTCTGTATTCATGTATCCCCGCTTTCTGATGTTTCTTTTGGACATTCAACCCTTAAAGATGACACCACCACATTGTCTTGAAACATTAAGAACCAAGTACCCAATGATGCAGCATCATTTCCCAGAAGAATGGTTACCTCATGATGACATGTATTGCCAAAGTCCACAATGTAGTCACAGTACTTTTGTCCAGAAAATAGTGGCAGAATACCAGGAACAAGGAAAACCCCGAAGTGGTTATTTATACAACTCAAATCACCTGACTTGGTCTACAAATACTGAAGTCTTTAATGAAGAGAGATAGCCTACTTGGCCCAATCTGGGTGGAGAGTACACAGCTTCTTCTACAGCGAGAAAAAGGAACTGCAGCTGTGCAGCCCCACTGATGCAGAAAATGTAGACATTCAGTAGGAATGTTCTGTTTAAATGGCACAGATTAAAAAAATTATTGTACATATGGGTCCTACAAATTGGACTAGTCTGGTAACACAACAGTTCTCTTCCCACTGTAACAGGAAACTACTCTAAAAGGTAGTTCACTTCTGATTCCAGCATGGTCTGCGTACTATGATCACAAGTATAACCATCTAGTGGAACAAGATATTTACTGTGCCCCATGGTGGAGATTATGCATCAAATTTGTAGTGAGATTTGCATTCTTAAATTGTTCTTGGAATGCAGTATCATTGATGTGGCTCACATTTGTGTTAAATTAGAAATATAACTACTTTCTAGTAACATTATTTTTTTGAAGCAAACCTGAAGACTGGGGCTGATCTTGTCCCTGACGTATAGTATTGGATTAGTTTTATTATGTTGGACACTGGTAAAGGTGCAAAAATTAATGAGTTTCAAAACCTTTAAAATGTTCATACTACTCATACACTGTTGTACAACTTAATGACTCATTAGCAAATGCCATTATTAACAAATCTAAATTTCCTGATTAGTTTTTCCTGTTTTGTTACCAAATTTCATACAAATGCTGTTTTCTGTTAAGTGACATTTTTAAATTATGTGATGCACATTTTATTTTCTTTACTCAAAAAAAAAGTGTTAAGACTGAACAGAAAAGAGCAACAGGATCCAGTCTATTAAACCATATGCAAACATCATGTAGCCATCATATGATTTTTTAAGGTTGTTGCGCATCCAGTCCAAGGACTTTCAGAACAGACTTTGTATATTGCACTGTAGTTATTGAAATTCAGTTCAGTTCCAAAATTCATTTGCACGTGTTCTCCCTTTATCATATTTACCAGTGAACTTGTGTTTGTTAAGCTGAAGAATGAAATCTGGGCAAATAAATGTATTTCACCCTATTAAAAAAAATGAGGGAGCATCAGTGCATTGAGGTTTAGTGTTTCTTTGGAGTGATGATTCTTACCAGTTTATTTAAAATAATGGTCTCTGATTAGTCAGTCAAGACTGTGTCACATTACACTTCTGAATTAACCCTTTGACGCCTAACGACGACTATAGTGGTCATACCGCACCGCTAACCTCTAAACGTTGCATTTTATATATTTATTCAACAAATATAGGTACTTAATATTTTAAACATGGTATATACTGTCCGTTTTTTCCTCTTCAAAATGCAGTTTGTTTCATAATTCTAACATATTTGGTTCCTGTGTTATTCACATTTCATATACAGGGTGTGCTAAAATTAAAAAAATAATTCCAGCGCCAAAAGGTTAACAGCCTCTTTTAGTATCTATTAGTACAAGACAAAAAAAATAATAAAACTAGCTCAAAAGAAATAAAACCCTGAATTAACAGCCTCTTTTAATATCTATAACTATAACTGTCTTCCTGTTGGCTTAACAGAAGAGAATAGTTGTGCATTTGAAGTGCGCAGGGCCAAACCATCTACATGTGTGTGAGATGAATAGTGTAGCCATTGGAAGAATTCTCACAAAGTGAGCTGCTATTACCATTTCTGAGAAAATGGACTGTGATCCTAGATTTTTTTTCTTTTATACAGTAACAAAGTAAATTTTGGCATCTGAAACAGATAAAGACGCATAGGTGGTCACCTTTCTTGTAGTTCTTTTGGCCATTATGTGTGTAAGCTATCTTCAAGAACCGAGCAGAATAGCTGATCTTTGTTAGACGGCAGTAAGCTGAGACATGATCTGTGGACTTGACCAGCTTCAGCACATAATAAAAATAAACCCCTTGATAGTATTTTTCTGAATTTTCAGTTGGAGATTGTTGGTTTAAATCGGGAGAACTATGAAACTCGTAGGAGAGTGGTACATATGAGTGTTAAAGAGAAACCAGGTGAGGACATTGTCTTGTGTTTGTTGTATTATATTTTGTATTATTTTCCACCCATAGAATCAGGTACTTGCAGTTCTTGTATGATTCTCTTACCACAAGGAAGTAAAAATCATGGATAATTAAAATAAATTCACTGAAGCCTCAATATTAGTAATTGTCAATTACATTTTGCGATTCTTATACATGGTTTTATGTTTTTCTGTTTGCTTTTCATATTTAAGTCTCCATGAAAAAATTGTTTGGAGTGTTGAAGTCTCATACAGTGTAAATGTTTATTAGGTAGTTACACTTTCTTATACAATGAAACATACCTATAATGGAATCTCAAGGGACTGGACTTTTTTTTCCAATGTAGGCAGTATACATTTCATATACATAATGAAAATTTGGCAGATATTCTGCTACAGTTTCTTCACAAACATCACCATCATCACCACAGATTTAATTAAAGACAATTTGATGTTTAATTCTGAAACTTTATAACCATTCAGTAGATTCCATAAATTTAATTCTCCACCTTTTTAGTCACTCTTTTGCATGTTCCTGTACTATTATTCCAGGAATTGGAATGTTTCTTACTCTTACAAAGCACTTCTGTGTAATCTTATTCCTGTAGTCATTTCTAGTTTTCCTTATTGTCATTGAACCACTTTTTAAAACTTGGGCATGGATTTTGTATTTCCAGCTGGAATTTTAATATTTCATACACTTGAGTTATCCCAGCGTTGAAATTTTCTGTGATCGGTCTTACTGCCAACTTGTCTTTTTTACTTGTTTCAGTGACTTTTACTTTTGAAATGAAGCACTCCTTTTCTGTTAGAGGCCACAGTTATACACGAAGGAAAGAGTAAAAGTCTTTGGCTGTTTACTATAAGAGGCATGGGTGCCCTTTTCTGTATGGCATAAACCTTTCACCAGCAAGTTTATTCTTTGGAATGGAACTTGAAAACATTTAAGGAATGCCACTGCTATACCAAGGAGTGACGTTTTGATTCCTCCATTGTGTTTGAATTGTGACTACTACTACACACACACAAACAGATGTTAATCTATGGTTACATGGCATTCAGTTCTTGTCACTAAAACAGTGTATTATTTACAGGTGACATAAACATGATCTGTGCATAAATTCAGGCTTCCTGCACTGTGTACATTATGTCTGTGCTCTTTTGGGATTGTAACCAGTGTAGAAAGTTTCTTACCAACATTACCTTACAACCTGTCAGTCCAATTTTCAAAGGTTATGTAGTTCATGTAGAATGCCTGCAACCAACCTAACAACAACCCCATGAGCTAACTGAGGACGGAGTCTTGCATTCCACACAAGTCGATCTCCCTTGGTCTGTTTAGCCATTCCTGCGCTTGACCACATTGCTGTGCTCAATAAAACATACTTTATTCCAGGGCTGGCCAACTTTAACCTACAGGAAGGCCACATAATTTGTTAAGGACTCACCTGAGGACCATACTTGTGCATTCATATATCAAAATGCGAGTGGGGGGGGGGATATATTACCTAGAAGACTGTTATTTAGAAACAATAAGTTATGTTATAGTACAGTTGAAAGACAAGTTATTAGGCCTTACTAAGCTCAGAATAACACGAGAGATTGGTTTACTGTGTACTGCCTTAATAGTCATGATTTATAATTTGTCAAAATTTTCTCAGCTTATAAAGTTACCATATTATTTTCTGTAGGCCTGTTACATTGAGTTTGTTAAATTGTATTATTGACACTATTCAGTTGGCCAAGGACCACAAACACTTTCATGGAGTGCCGCATGTTGGCCACCCCTACTTTATGCTGTATCTGGGGATTGCCTTAGGCTAACGATTTTCCATTTTGGCTGAACACCTCACTGAACACATTGACTTGGAATTCTGGAGACTAGTACACAAGAAACACATATTCCTTTTGAGGGGGCTATTTTGGCTCAGGGGCTCGCTGGGTTTTGAACACACAGTGACAGAGCCATGAGATGAAATCACGCGATGATGAACAGCCACTTGCAGAAGGCGCTGTACCACATCTTTGCATTATACACTGGCATTTGCCATATAACAGAAAAAAATTGTGTAAAAACTCGGGTATGTTATATTATTATTAATAATAATAATATAAGAAGAAGAAGAAGGCAATGAAAAGCTAATGTTGTTTATTTTAAACTGTACTTTGCTATGTAATAAAGAAGATGGATGGACTGTGCCCTAACCTGTATTTAAGGGCTTTTTGTAAGTATGTTTATTGAAGAACACTATTAAAAAAGCCTACATTGCTTGATAAACATTCATTCTATTATTTTAGTGCCCTGTTTTAATAAAGGATTTCTCATTAAATTAAGTCAATTGTCTTTCAATTTTCTGCCACCTGGAGCAGATGTTTTCCACAACTCGAATATGCTCATTCACAAGTTATGAGCCATGGACCAAAAAGGATAATATGCCTGTTTTTTGTCGTGGATGAATATGGATAGGACCTTTTTCCTTACGAAGAGTAGAAGATTACCCACAGATGAAAACTGACGTAACTATGACAGTATAGTCACTAACCTTTAGCTGAGGGAGGCCGAATCCCTCATGAAATATACTGTCATGAAAGTAACATTGCATTTATCCATGATGTGTTAATGCGGTGTATGAATATCAAGCCATTCCTTCTTGATTCTTGTCACAGTGGCTCACAATGATAGATTTATTCTTGGACGCATCATTGCTCTTGCTGAGGCAGGAGGATTAATTGCAGCATCGCAAGGGAACTGTATGTTGTCCTGAAGTCTACAGAAATACTGGAGGGATAAGCAAGTTGGAAGGCCCCAAGGAACTGGTTTACAGCATGTATCCAGCCCAGCTCAGGATGCTGTGTTAGTAGCCAAAGCTCCAAGAAACCCTTTTGTCAGTACAAGGGATCTTAAATCTGCTGCTGGCTGTACTGTGCAAAAAAGCATGGTTATTTTGAGACTTAAAGAAGCAGGTCTCGGAGCACGACATGCTGTGGTGAAGGAGCTTCACCCTGACGAATATAAACTATACAGTTTATCATTTGCCGAGAGCAGTGTAGATAGCAAGTGGGATAGAGTCATATTCAGTGATGAATCTACACTTAGCTCAGCAAATGATGGGCTGGTTTTAGTTTACAGGCCTTGGGGAGAGTGTTACAACTCATAGTATATGTCTACCTCCAAATGCAGTGGTCTTGTGTCTGTTCAGTGATGAGGCTGGATCTGCCATGAAGGGGCTGGAATGCTCCATCATATAGAAGGTCACCTGGACAGTCTTCAGTATAAGCACATTTTGCAAAACGTAATGGTACCCTTTGTAAGAATGTTTTATCCCAATGGAATAATCCAGTTCCATCAAGACCACTCTTCCATGATTCTCGTGTGGTTCAAGAATGGCTGTTGCTTCAGACTGATGTCAAACTCATTGACTTTCTACCACAAGCATCTGATATGAACCCCATCAAGTATATGTGGGGTGAGGTGAAGAGGAAAATGCAGGAAATGTGGCCTGTCCTTTCCAGAAATAGTACTGAGCTATGGACCATTGTGTCAGGTGCTTGGGATGAAGTTGCTTCATCACAGTGTTATGTTCGATCACTGATTGAGTCCATGACAAGACAAATGAAATCAGCAGTCGAATCACAAGGGTTCTAGATTTCTTATTAAAGATATCAGTTTCTTAAAACATCCCTTAATGGCTAAAGTATTAATTCTCATTTTTTATGCGCAAGCAAGATACTTCAAGAAACAATACTTCTTTAGACCATGCATGTTTTGCACATAGTTTATCCACAGCCAGCATGTCAAAGTATGGGTGAAATGGGTGAATTATTGGGCAAATCATTATACTTCTTTGCAAATTCACAACTGCGTGTTATGCTTATGCGGCAAAGTACAGTTTAAAATAACCAACGTAAGGTCTTCATTGTCATTGTTATTGTCGTCACCGCTGCTGCTGCTGCTGCTGCTGCTGCTAACATACGTGTTTCAGTTTTCATAACAATCACCATCAGTGTGGCCAGTAAAACATTTTAAAAATGCACATATTTAAATAATAGCTGTGTTAGTATACAGTTTAATTTAGTGTTTGTAAGAAAAATACATGTCCAAAGGAAAAAAATTCTGATATGGGACTCAAACCAACATAATTGGTCTCCGAAGAGAACAGGTATTGTACCTTAATGGGCTTGGCTACCACTGACAACAGTGAAGTTTGCGCTGTTCGCAGAACCCATCCTCTGCAGCAGAGCTGGCTAGTTACAAGCCTTGGAAAAGTAATGAACGTTAATTCAGGTTGTAACTTGAAGTAAAACAAATGTATTGGTGTCTTTGGTTAAGATATATGCAGTATGTATGATTGTAATGAGTGGAAGACCGAGAGAGGCCATGAATGCACAAATATTGTGAAAGTATGAACGACTTAAATTATGATGGCAACTGTACGTCATGTCACTTCCAGAGCAGGACTTAACGAAATTTCAGGCTGCTTGATTTTTGGTGGACAGAGTGTACACTTAATGTGCACAGTAAATATAATGTTCCTATATATTAAAAATTACAGAATCTGGTAACCTTTGAGCCTGGAGGTGCCACATATTGCAACTTTACTGTTAGTGTGTGTAGTATTTGAATGGCCTGGTTTTATTTCGGAGGGTTATGGTCTGTAATCCAGCTGCAGTGTGTGTCTGAATGGGGCTTATTTTATGGGGTAGTTCGTATGTGCACATCATTCTGTTGATGAATTATTTTCAAGAGACTATTCTCTTTTTCTCCAGTTTGTTCCTGAATCATAGTTTTTTTTCCTTTACCGATAGAGTATAATTCCTTTATCTGTCATCTTTGGTACTCAACAGGTGCTGGATTGTCACATATCCAGATTATTCAACAGAACTGACATAAGTTCTTAAAGATAATTTTTTGTTACTGCTCCTGTACCTGGGCTGGAGAATTAGAGGATTATTCCACTGGGATACTTCCAGCAAGGGCTGGTTCAGGGGCATGAAGGACCCTTCAGTGTTCCCTGGAGACTTTTTATTTTCTACCAAGGATGCTGAAGAATTAAGGAGATTGGATCAGTTAATATCATAGCTGAAGATGGTGTGGCAATAGGACCCAAGGGGTTAAGAGGTATCACAACCTCCAGAATTGGAACTTACATTCTTATTCTGCCAAAGTATAAGGATTTCTGGCGTTTCAGGGCCTGGATTAAAGGAATTCTACTGTCCATAAGCTTTGGTTTTTGTGCACCATGCAACTTTCTTTCTTTCTTTCTTTCTTTCTCTCTTTTTCTGCTGCTGCTATTCTCTCCGTGCTTCAAAGGAATGCCCATTATTTGATATGGAAGTAGCATAACCAAATTTAGGTCTTTAGGTTTTATCTTGTTTGAAACATCCATTTTGTATATGACATCCTTAATTATTCATGAGACTGGAAATATGTGCAGTTCTTGAGTTTAAATATTAAATGAATTGTTAAACTGAAACATAATTGTGTGTATATTCATTCAACCAATGTTAAACCATTTAAAGTTGTTGTTGTTGTTGTTGTTGTTGTTATTGTCATCATCGTCGTTGTTGTATAAGCACCCTCCCAATAATCCGCTAGCATTATGTCGGATGCCAAGTCTTTGGGTGGTTTTTCTGTCTGTGAAGGATGCGAAAATGATTCACTGTGATAATAACCTTTAAAAGTATAGTAAAAAACTCACCAGTGTTACAGGAGATGCTGAGAATGTTGCTGTCCTGACCAAATGCACTCAGGCATTGTTTATTTTCTGGAGTATTTCCCCAGAAACTGTTGAATACCCGCGGAGGATGTTTATTTGTTCTTCTAGAGTGCGTGTATTTGTTTTATAAACTACGTCTTTTAAACTTTCCTGAAAATAAAAAAAAGTTACAAGGTGTTAAATCAGGGGAAAAGGGCCAAAGACTGTGCTTTATTCTTTTAGCAGTTAGTGATGTGACAGCATGCCTCAAGTCAGGTGCACTTTTGAACAGCATCTGCTTTTAATGCCGCTGTATTTCAAGTAAGAGTCTGCTGGAAAATTTTGCAGAAAATTTTGGTGCCACTTTCCAGGACAACCACTTCCAAATAAACAGAGTATACAGAACTTGGTCATTGAGCTTGAAACAACAGAATCGCTGCTAGACAAAAAGGCAGAAAGCAAAGAAACTTTATTGACAAGAGACATTGGATGCTGTTTGTGCTAGATGTGAAACTTCACTGAGAAAGTCTCTTCAAACAACTAGTTTGGGAGATGAGTATTTCAAAAATGTCTCCATGAAGGGCCACAAAATTATTACAGCTGGGACCATATAAGACAACAGTAGTTGACACTTTGATGGAACATACCATGTTTGCAGGGATATGTTTGTATAATTTGTTTAGTATTTAGTCTGTAGATGATGGAGAAGGTAATACACAGAATTTTTCTCTGAAGAGGGCTGGTTTTTCTTATGTGGAGAAGTAAGTTCTTAGCCAGTATTGGAGTGTAATAATCCAGGACTTTTTCACAAACTCCCTCTCCATGATGAAAATTGGTGTTGGTGTGTGATGAGTGCACGCAGGGTAATTGGGCCCATCTTTTGTGACTGAAGAGTTAATGCTATCAGGTACATGAACAACATCCTGCACCAATTTGTCACAGGGCTAACAAGAGGCAAAGCTATTAACAAGACTGTGCAACACATCATGCAGCTCATGTCATTTTATATCTCCAGACAGTGAACCTTATCTTTGGCCTGTATATGGCTTGCAGCCAATCAGGAGGGCAACACTTCCAGCATCTGTTTGGGCAGTGGTGAGTTTTTATTAAACTTTCTACAGGTTATCACAATGAATCTTTTTCTCACTTCCTTGACCAAGACACTGCACACACTGTAACATGAGCGGAGCATCAGCCAGGCACGAGCTCATCAGCTGATCAGGAAAAGATACAATGTAAATATTGATTTATGGGTAACAACCATATTTATCTAAATAAAACTAAATATGCTTGTTACTCTTATACGAATGTGTATGTAGGTGGTATAATATTTATTTATTGATTAAATAAGTTGTGTGCTGTAGCTGGTGGAATGAAATATTTTACATTACTGAGCATGGAAGGCTCTTGGTAAAATGAGTACAATTACAATGAATTGGAATTGGTGTGGAAGGAAATGAACATAGTCTGATTTGACATATTCTGCTGGCATTTTCCAGGACAGACTGAGGAAAATTACAGTATCCTTCTGTCAGAAAAGCTTGTGAGGTATGGACTCAGGATCTTTTGACAATGAAATTGGGATACTATGCACTTAAGAGGTTTATTTTGGTGGTTGTTTATAATGAAATTCTGGCAGACAATTCCTTTCGTAATTGCTTCCTGTATTTATGCTTTAATTTTGAGTTTTCATTTTGAGCTATATTCTGCACCAGGTAATAATAGGGTGTTCAAATCAAGGTAATATGTGCAGGGCATACAGAATGCATGGGTTACATAGAGGTGCACACAGAACTTTAGTTGGAGAAACAGAAGGGAAGAAACCACAAAGGAGATTTACGGTCATGTGGACGATGATTAAAATTAAGTTTTTGAAGTAGCAGAGTGTGAGAGTGTAGACTTAATTTTTGTGGCTGTGGATAGGGTCAGGTGTTCGGTCTCCATGAAGAGAGTAAAAAACATCACATGACATGACTGGAGATCAGTCTCTTGATCATCTGAGCCATTATCTGCTGCTCTGAGTGTTTAAGTTGGTGCATTATTCACGTTCAGTTCTCAAGGTTGAATGGTAAAATTAACAGTATTTCTCTCTTACCAGGTTTATTCTCAATTTTGTCACTAGGCTGTACACAACAAAGCATTCTTCCATTTGTGGAGTAACTGAATATGTTCAATACAATGTTCTTGAAATAAAATTTTCCCTTTTTTTTATTTTTCCTCTTTTTTTAAAAAAAAAGAAGTCAAGGAATTTGATGAAGAGATGCAAAGGTCACCTGCCCATACTCTGCAGAAAGTGTTAGCAGTCTAGAACAGAATATTAATGAATCAGTAACAGTGTTCTCGAATTTAATTTTGAGACACAGGTATTTTGTTATACTGCATTAAATTGTGTATTATATTGTAAGTGGTTTTACTGCCACAAATAATTGTTCAGCTGAAGGTCTTCTAAAATTGAAAATATTAAAGACGTTAAGTATCTGTTTAACTAATTCATGGCACCTTTGTTTCATACTGTGTATCTTGAAAATTACTGACAGGAGGGTGAGTGTAATTACAAGAATCATCTTGGATAACATTATTCATGTTGCTCTTGTATGTGTGGGTTTCAGTGTAAAACAGTTAATTTTCCTATCATGTAATGTAGTTCCGTACACTGGGGAAGCCTAATAATGAGTCAAAGTCCAAGCAGTCTAATCAGGTTTGGGAAAACCTAGAGTAGCACTCTTGTTAGAATATGGGAAACTGATTAAAAAAAACAGTTCTTGTTTATGTAGCTTTTCTATCAAAGGTGATTAAATGTAATGTGCAGCAAGGTTAGAAAAGCTGAAATTGTCTGTTAAGTCTCCTTACCACAAGTAGATTGTAGAGCACCTATTGCTATCTGCTGTGCAGTCGGAATAATTTCATTTATTTTATCTTACCAATTAAGCAGTAAAGTGTTGTAAATCCAGTGTTCTGCTTGTAGATCCAGCAAAACATGAAGTACAGATGAAGATAGATAACTTAAATGTTGAAGATATGTTTGACTCCTATCGTTTGAACCAATTGCTAAATGTATTTCGCTGTGAACTATGGCATGAAAGTGAAAATGACCTCTATGTAACATTTCTGGCATCTGCTGTGCACCTTGGAGCCAGACATCCCCTTCGACCAAATGAAGGAGAAGGGTTAGTGTACATAGTAACTGAATTGTGCCTGCTGTATTGGCATTGCTAGTAAAGCTGTAGTGAAAGATATTTTACCATGCTTCATAATTTCTGTATGGAAGAAGAAGATAGTTTTTAACTTTTAGAATCCTATGAGACCATATGCTGGTCTGTAAATGTATAGGCAAATGGCCTAGCATGCTATGTGCTGGTTTTTGTGTTTGCTTGGGAGCACACTGTAGGAAACTTAACACAGTATATCTTTCTTCTTATGTACATGCTTATTGAGATGTTTTGTGATCCTGAACACCACCACCACACACCCCAGCGCTGCTACCACCACTATCACAATGCCTACAGCCATGCTACACACCTGCTGCCACACCCACTGTCCCTCCATGTCCAAGCCGACAGTCACCCTCCATCACCATGCTCACACTCATTGCCACACTCCAGCCACATTGACAACCATGAGCATGACCACAAGTTCTGCTGTTGAGACACTAGAAGTACTAAGAATATGTTGCATGTTATCCATTCATATTAATTGGAGAATTATGCATGATAAAGATCTGATACTGTTTAAACATTGTGGTTATTTTGACTTATATAAAACACGAGGAGTGGAAAAGATTCAGAAGTAACTACATTAACCCCCACAAGAATGGTTTTTCTCTCCTTGCTTACTTTCATACCTTTAAAACTTTCTTTTTTGAATGTGTTTGTTTGTGTAGGTTGCATATCATAAAAAAGCCACACTCATCAGGCATAATTAGGTCTTATAATATATACTTGACAATAGGTGCAGAAGAATTTATTCCTTTTTGGCTGCTACTTTCTCTTGATTAATTTTGCTAGATTCTTCACACTTTTGTAAATAATAACATTTTTTAAAAATCTGTCCAATTCATCTACTGGGTGGTTTGAACACAAAATTTAATGTTTGGGAATAATTTGTTTCTACTTAGAATTACAATCAACTGATAGATGAAGAGGTAGTTTGTGCCACAAACATTCTGTTCTGCTTTCCATATGGTGCTGTTTTTATCCTTTTCCCACTCATATTTTCACGTACAGGCTGTCTATATACTGTATCTCAATTTCATATTACTGTTTATGGTTTACATAGAAATGTCAAGTTCTTTAGCAGTATTTGTGTAAGGTATATATGGAGTAGCAGCCACCTTGTTTGTAAATGTCCAGGTTTTTTGTAAATTTAGAGTGTCTGATCTTCCATGCTTGCTTCTTATACAGTAGCTGTGATGATCACTGTTCAGTAATTGGTCACATGCCCTAAAGGACAAACACTATACAGTAACACAGTGAAAAGTAAGCACAGAATGTTTATAAATCTTGCACACAGCATACTTTAAATTGCAGAAATTAAAGTGAAACATTTTCACATCGTAACATGCTTTATGAAACCAACACTTCTTCACTTTTCCATGTATGTTGTGTCCTATAAAGTGCAAGTGAGGAAACAGGTTTGGAGATTGACAAGGAAGTAAGGCATTGTTCTGTTACAAGATGTTTGATACAAGTTGAACAAATGTAAGCTTAGAGAAATTGTTGAATATTTTAATGTGACACAGCATATTGCACGTGTAGAAATTTGTTACATTGTAAACTAGTTGTGCTTTTATAGGTAATAAATATTTTTAAGTAGAAAGTATGTTAAAGAGATTAAACATGTGTTAACCATATGGGAAAATTTTGATACTGAGTTACTCTAATGTCTATTTCAGGAACACATTGTGAATGGCATAATTTTCAGTGATCTTTACTGTATGTGTTATAAATGACCTGTTCTACTTTAAATGTGTGTCTTGTACATCTCATTCATCAGTGACAATTGTGAAAACATCACCACCATATAGGAAAATGGTATTAAGGTAAAGTTCACTCTATAACAGGCCATGAAGGCCCAGAGGTGGAGTAGAGGTATAGCTCTACTCTTTCTTTAACCTTGGTGGTGGGTGGTCAGCGCCACGCCCGGCCTCTTTACCCCCAGGAAAGACCCGGTACCCATTGTATAGGAGGCTGGGTGGGCCCCAGAAAAATGGTATTGCTTCACCTTAACATGCAGTTTGATCAAAGCCTAGGAATGATATAATGATACCACCAACAAAACTATATGAGTTATTTGTGGAGATAGGTCTGACCATCATCTCCTAACTTTTTTTTCTCCCTTCCCCAAGAATTTCAGCATCATGATTGATTTTTAAAGTCTTCACATGTCATTTTTTCTCCAAAACATGGCATGCATTGTGTACATCATTAAGTCTCTTAATGTACTGAATTTTCAATTCTTGTGCTTATGCCTCAGTATTCACACACCCATTTCTATTTGTGAAAGAAGCTGTAGAAGTCTCCAGACTCCTATAAATTTTTCAAGTTTATCAAACATTTTTTCTGGTTTTCTTCTGCACATCCACTTACTTTTAGAATGTGAAAGTATTTCATAGTTACCACAAATACTGTATACTCCTGTCACTTCAGTTGGTAAATACATGATTCCAGCTGGATGCCAATGCAGATAGTGAAGGGCACAATTCTGAACGGGAATGATACCACAGTCATATGGATTATGAACTCTGCCACATGAAGAGTGTGTTTTGTTTGAAGTTGAATGACAGTATGTATGGTAAAGCATCAAATTCTCTGCCATAAAATGGATTCAACCTGAGTCTGATGTTCGTGCAAGCACAAATCCATGTGTGCACATATACATTCATTTGTGTGTGTTTGGAGGGGGGGGTATGTGTTCAAATATTTCTACATAATTCATCATCTAGAAAATGTTACTTAATCCACCCAGAAGCATATTCGTTGTGTCTGTGGTTTATCAGAATAGTTCATGCAGTGCAATGTACAAGGGTTGGATACAAAGTAGTGGCAACTCCTCTATAGTTCTGAAATGACTTTATTACCCGAGGTAAACACATTTACATTCCTTCAATATAATCTCCCCCCATGTGTACCACCTTCCGCCA
>Ga0123357_10006241_pt1 | contig 14484 bp, 6 predicted proteins | sample TergutEmb28metaG_FD_89873 | JGI IMG/M metagenome (GOLD analysis project Ga0123357, IMG submission 89873) | Embiratermes neotenicus P4 segment gut microbial communities from Petit-Saut dam, French Guiana - Emb289 P4 | ecosystem: Host-associated > Arthropoda: Insects > Digestive system > Gut ...
CTGTACCTGACAACACACATCAGTCACAAGAGACAGACATTCATGCCCCCGGCGGGATTTGAACCCGCAGTTTCAGTTGGAGAGCGGCCGCAGACTCACGCCTTAGACCGCGTGGCCACAGTTCAACTTCTTCTACTTATTTTATTTTCGTATTACACTTGAGTAGTGAATATATTTCAAGAAATTACAAGAAATGTATTAATTAAATTAATTAAAACGTAAGCTATATGAATTCTAACGAAAGGTAGTCTGTAGCTGTTATAATCGGCTTCACATTTCCCATTAAGTATTCCTTGAAATATCTCTTGTAAACCAACGAGTTTAGTACGGTTTAGTAACCGTAAACCAGCCAGTTTAAAGAAGGCGTTTACAGTTGTTTTTCGTTCTGCCTTCGCCCAGCCAATCTTCTACTTTGTTGTCAATTTCTTATCGCCACAGTTCGGAGTTTTTAACTGTCTGCTTCGTCTTCTTGGACTCTTTTCTCACATTCTTTTCTTGTTTCGCTGATATCTCATTTTTCCTCTCATATCATTGGTTTCTCTAATCATGCTGCGCATTTACTGGCTGTGGGCTTCTGGAAGCTTCTAGTTTACTTTGCTTTCATTTTCCTGTCTTCTCATGCGTTTAAGAAAAATGTCGAATTTGGCCTGCTCCGACGGGGGCCTGGATTTTTCACCACAGTCTTACAACTAGCAACGCTATTAATATGAGTCAAAGGAACCAGCTGGCACCTTCTTCTTCTGACCCCTGCCACGTTATCACTTTTGGTCTTCTTGCAGGAAACACGGCAATTGTGGTCCTCTGCACCCTCTTCACTCTTGGAATCTCTCTTGTCTTGTTCTGTGTCTTCAAATGGAATGCTTTCTTCATCATTACCATTGCTCTATCCCAGTTGGTTCATTTCATTTAGTTTGCATGCTACTTCAGGAACACAAAATTTAATTTCCTTCACATTTACTTCCTTTTTCTCATACTTGGACGGAAGGGACACTCAGGCCTGTTAAAGCACAACATATCTTTCTTGGATGTAAAATCAGCCATTTCCCACCACGTGACGTAACATAATACGCCAACAAAATTGCCTTGTCGCGAACAGCAATAGAATTTGCGTGACCCAAAACACAGACGACGGTTTGTGCAAACTTAAATTGTTTTTGCTTTATTTAGACAGAAAGAAATTTTAGACATCCCTTGCTACGGATAAGGACAAATTATCCCTACTACGTCATCCGAGCGGTCACTCCCTGGACATAACAAGTGAAAGGGCTGGACCATTGGTCCAGTTCCAGTTTCTTGTTTGTTGCCTTTCGCTTTCGTTCGCATCTCGTAAACAGTGCAGTGGGCTTCTAATGCGCATTGCTTAGCTGAAAGACAATGACTCATCTTTCACACAGGTGAGAAGTCTCTGCATATAAATAGAAGACACTACTGTGGCTGAAGCTACTGAAGTGTATTTTATGAGACTGGCAGCAGGTATTACATTTACAAATTAAAAGACGTTTGTTAGTATTAAACACAGGTTTCATCACCATTCTGTTCGATAGGGGCAATGATTAATAAATTCCCCCTTATCTCTTTGCATGCTGCGAATTCCTGAAACGACGGTTGGCACAGCAAATCACAGATTAAAACAGCAGGTTTTTCAACGATGAGTGTAATGGAAACTAACATGGCAGTCGGCATGAATAGTGTGGTATTTCGGCGGTTACAGCGTAGTGTTCTGTGTTGGTGGTGAGGGATTGGAATTACACACATGAAATCGTAGTATTCTGAAATTTAATACGAATACTTGGTTCATGTAGTAAAATTACATATATTTCAAACGGGTGGAATGAGGAATGGCGCTACATCTGATCCGTGGACAAATGTGCACATGGGAATGATCCACACATACTAGTGCATGGGTATGACCGTATCTGCGAATTGATTGCGTTGTGTTAAACTGTCGTTGAAGTAATGAATACTTGATCGACAGTAGTTATAACCCAACTGAGGTGCATAGAACTACATTATTACATTGTTATTCTCCATGTTTCGCAGTAAACTTGCGGACCATTTGTGAAATGTATAAAGCAGGGAAGAAAAGATTTAATCCGTGTGTATTTTAGCATCAGGGACACATTTTCTCCATGTTTCAGATTAATACGTTTTCATCATGTCAGGGTACTTGAAGTGTATATTTTCGACACAGAAGTGTTTGCAGACATTCATAACCTTACGGCGTGTATTGCACGGTGGGAATACACGAACGCGAGAATGCAAATGCATAGTTCTGAATGTGTTTCCAGGTTTCAGAACAACTTCACTGCATAAGCAAACACTTTCATTCTCAAGTGGCATCCCAAAGAGTGGTACATATGCTGTTCTTCAGTCTCAGGACGAAAAGGACGGTGATAAGAGTAATGACGATACTGCACAGAGTGATGATTTCCTTGCGTCAGTAATTTCAAAAGGGAAGCGACTTTCATCCCCCGAATGGGAAACAATTAAAGATAAAGTGTGTGCTGAAAACAGGGCAATCAGTCATTATAATATAGACGCTATTATAATAGGACTATGTGGCAGGCTTGTGCAGCTGGATGTTGGCTTGTCTTACCTAGAACATCTCACTGTTTCTGGCAGGAAACTCAATATTGCTAGTGTAGCACAGTTTATGAGAATGTGTTATTTATGTAGAGTGAAAGGAATTGATGAACAACTCATAATGTCTATGTACAAAGATCTATGTTCAAGATGCCCAATAATGGATGCATACACAGCAGAAAATGCAATCCTGGGCCTGTGTGTAACACGTAATTGGAAGTTGGGGCTGGATCTTCTTGATATGACGAAATTGACTTGTTCTCCTGCAAGCACTGTGTACAGTGTATTAATTGAGACTGCCTATGATAATGATGAACCAAACACAAGTGTACGGCTGATCAGTGAAATGTTGCAGCAGGGACGGAACATAAGACCAGAAGTGTTCCATGCTCAGCTGGATTATTGTCACAGAACTTTCTCAAGGCCCAAACATAGGTGGCAAATGGTAGAAGAGTTCCTTAAGATGTTCATTGAGAATGGCTTGAAACCAACAAAGGATGTAGCTGAACGGATAAGGGTGTATTATCAGGAGATGGCGGGTCATGACACAAAGGTGCATGCTGAGTTCTCAACTGTGACTGACAGGTATACATTCCTAGCCTTTGTTTTTGCTCAGTCTTAAGGCATTGGCAGTTACCATGTCCTTTACTAAGCTCATAGCTTGGTTTTGTGTCTATATGTGTTCATTGAGCTTTATTTCCATTTGCATATTACTGTCCCTGGAATGATGAAAGAGTACAGGGAACATGAACTTTCTTTGTTCAGTTCAGTGATCCACAAATTTTCTAGAAATCTGGGTTCCACCTTCAGTTGCTATGACCCAGAATGGTGACATGAAGCATGTTCCATACTGAGGACCCGGATGGCTTTAGTTATCTGCGAACCTGCTGTTGAGATCGTTGCTGTCCTGGGATGTTACACACCATAGATTCGAAGTTAGATACGGACGTTCTGGGACCGGTCGGTTTTCCTTGAAGATGGGGCTGACAGGTTGTCCTGCGACATAACATTGGTGACTGACTACCGATGTACACTGTATAACAGCCCAGTAGATCAAAGGTCTTATTTGCATTGCATTGGAAGTTTGAAGTCATACACAGCGTCACTATTCACTAGCACTTCTGCTTTGTGCATGTGAAATGACTCACTTTTTTCTTGTAAGTGAACGGACTTTAGTAATTATGCTGGAAGTATTAGGCACCGTGATACAAAATTTGGTCAGGGACGTAGGATTTGTGTATGTCTGGTTTAGGTGTTTCTGAAAGATTGTACAGGGGGTTATTGATCCACCCACCTCTGTGATTGTCACTGTCAAAGCTTACAGACACCAAGACTAAATCAAAATATCTGGTATAATATAACCTAACATCCTTCCCAAACTTTCCATATGTTATAATAAATCTTTAAAATGTCCATTGTTTGTTAACTTCATTTTTCTGCAGAATGTAAAAGAATGTCATGGCTGGCTGAAGTCAATATTTAGCTCTTAATGTCATGTTGGTAATGAGTTATATTTAGAAGGGTATTCCTTTAGCATACTGTGATGTGTTTGTCACTGTTGGTCTGAAATGTAGTTTGTATAGATTACAAACCTAATAGCACGATAGTCAGAGTTGCAAAGAAGTCAATTATATGACCAATTTTTTATCACTAGAGGTCTAAATTAGCAAAAGTACATACTTTACTGTGTTTTATATTACTTAAAGCTCATTGTGACCTTATATTGTATTGTTGTATCATAATAAAACCTCAGCTTGAACACTAACCTAACCAGTACTAATCCAAAGCAGACTACACCAAATAGAAGTCCAATGAACTTTGTGTACTATAAGCAGAAATAATGAGATATATGTACTGGTAAATTTTGTTATTCCATATTCACAACCCAAGTGAATGCACAAACCTAACAAAAACTAAAATCATCGTATACAAGTTTTTGTTCAAATTAAGTTCAATTAATTTTGTGGTATCCTTTTTAAACTAACTTGAGCAGTAATATAACATAATGTAATGAAGACTAACTCACCCATCGTACGTTTACTAAAAGCAAGTGTCTTCATATTTTAGAACATTATGCCAAACCAATCCCCCGTCTTCAAATTTCATGGCGCCTAGGTTTTCTTGTGTCAACCAAAGTTTGCAGTGCCACATATCACTGGTATAACATCTTATAAACATATACCACTCTATTCTGAAGGCTATCCCTTGGTCATTTTGATGGCGATAGATTATAAAACTACCCATAGGTTCTGTAATAAACCTTTGTCACATATTAGTTATAAATATTACTGTGATGGTGAAACTTTGAGGCTGTGTGGTGCATTTAATACAGTCTGAATCTCTGCCAGTGAAAAAAAACATGCAGACATATTACTGATCACTAGGCTGACTGTTACCCTGCCACTTCTAAATTTCCACAGTTTGCTACACCAGTTTGTTACAAATTTAATGTTGTCACAGATGTGTTGCAGTATTTTTTATTTTTACCCTTTGATTGTATGAAGTCATACATAGAATGTTGTGACACTTTTACTTCTCAAATGTTGTTTCTCTATGTTCTAATGTGACATGCCAGCAAAACAGGGGCTGCTGTTTCAGCAAATAACAAGCTGTGAGATTGCGAAAATTATCATCTGATAGTGTAGTCTTAGTACCGTATTTGACTTCCAAATGTCCCTAGTTGTGCATGCCTGTGAAAAGCTGCTGCATCATTACCCAGTCTAGTGGGGTCAAAGCATGTGGACAAGTGCAAAATGGAAGGTGTTTGTCAGGGGCAGATATGGACCACGTGGTTCCTGTGGAAATAAGGTGTTACCCTGTTAGATATTTGTTATCAGTTAGCTGCAATTTGTGAAGAGCAAGCACTGCACGCAGTACTGTGTTCAGCTGGGTATGGAGCTTCAACACTGGCAAGGGAGGTGCACAGGCAGCTGTATTTTAACACATGTAACAATTTGTTCTGTGAAGCCATCTAGAGGCTTCCAAGGAGATGGCAGCAATGTATAACCCAGGAGGGGAATATGTCAAGCTAGCAGCTGTCCACTATTCAGCCTAAAGATAATGAAATTAATGTAAATGAGTTAAGTTCAAATCATTTCCAAATTCCCTTCATACTTTCACATGAGGGCATCTGTTTCCCACTTCTGTTGTTGTAGTATATTCTCTTATTTTTTATGTAATTTTTCATTCACTGAATGCACTGAATTGATATTTTTTTGTAGGCATTAGTTTGGTGGGTGGATGATAGTGAAGTACTTCCTTGTTGGTTGGAAGTGCTTTCTGCTAACAACAAACTAAAATGTTTAAAGCAAAATACTTTAAGATGAGGTTAGAATGTACTACGAATTGTTTCAGGGGTATCTGTACATCATGCCAGAAGCACTTAAATACCATCACTATAACAGAGGAAGAATTTCAAACATTGCAGTGTGCTTTCATGGACAGGGTTGTAGTTGGTAAAGACGTATTCCGCAACACTACGCCTGAAGAAATAAAAGGATTCCTACACTTTGTCAAAATGACCGCTCCATATGACATGGTAATTGATGGATTAAATGTTGCCTTCGCAGGTGGGTCTAAGAAGACATTGTCGCCCCAGTCACAGGCAAGAGCAGTGAGTATAATAACAGTATCAGCAAATTTATATTACATATCATTTTTGAAACAGCAATTTGTTATAACTCACTGGTACACAGTTTTACAGGAGACGGAAAAAACTTGACAGACACTTAATACCTATGCATGCTATGTTTTTAAGAAAAGACATTGAAAAGAAGTTTTTTTTTTTTTTTTTACACAGTTTCGACAGAAGGTGAGTTTGTAACCCAACTGTCTAGTAATGCGGGAAGCTCAGTGTGACGAAATGTGTGCGTTTTGACACATTAGTGTTTCAGAGTGATATTGATAGACTGCTTCCTTGCTCATTGAAAATTTGAATTGGAAACATTGCAGTTATTTAAGTATACTGTTGAACATGGTCGTATTTCATGTACATTGGAAATTTTGAATAATTCTCCAAGCTGGGTGGGGCAGAATCCTTTTGAGTAGTCTGTAGTCACTTGGCTGGGTGTGACATATCCTGTCTTTACGTCACCCAAAGGTTTATATCCTTTTTTACAAGAGCCGACCATGTATGCCTTATCCGGAGCCATTTGTGCCCACTAAATGCCATTGCACCATATTTATATAAAATTGATAGTAGTATTATCCTGCAATTTGTACATGTCTTCCAAGTAGTCTCTTCACATTAGGTTTACCAAGTAAAATCCTGTAAGAATTTTTCTTCTGCAATATGTGTATTGCATGTCCTGCCTAGTTTTTAATCATCATAATGGACAAATTACAAATTATGAAGCTGTTTGTTATGTGCTTTCCTTCATCTTGCTGGTACTTTCCATGTCTAAATCCAGATACTCTCCTCTGCCCCTACACCCTACATGCAGTTCTTCCAGTATGGTGATAGCTTATGTTTCTTTCTGTAGCTCTTTCTTAATCTTTCATGTTTGAGTAAGAGATAAATTTAGTAATGCTGGAATACGTAATTATCAACAGCATTGTGAATGTACAGTACATTTTTCTTCATATTCTGTAAATTTTATGTGATGCAAAATATACATTTATAATTCAGTAGAGGTTTTTGAAAGTAGTTTGTTGAACTGTGCGTTAATGTTCTGTTGTTATCAGAAGAAAAATGACATGGAGAGGGTTGATATTGTATAGAGTTATACCTGTGGCAATCTAAATATGCCTTCTTGCATGAGTGTATTAATATAGTAATCATCTGTATGTATGTATGAGACAGATCATAGGGCTCTTGTTCATTTGCAGTTACATCATGTTGTAAAGCATTTTGTAAGAAAATCAAAGAAAGTCCTTGTTCTGGGACGGAAGCACATGCAAACCTGGTCACCCTCCTACATGGACTATATCTATAGAAATGCTCATGTGTTCCTGGCTGAGAACTTGTAAGTATCAGCATATTTTTTCATGTTTACGTATTCAATGCAAGAAAGTGGTTTCTGCTTTTATTACTCTTGCACTATCTAACAGGTTCACAGAAAATTTTTTTTTCACTGCATGAAGTTTATAGGCTTGTACTTTCTATAGTTAAGGTGGCTGTTGGTAAGTGATGGCATTGTTGGATGTTGACTCACTAGGCATCATGAGAAAGAAAAGATTTTCTCAGTAGATCTAGTAGTAACAAAGAGAAAGGAATCTGAGAAGTAACAGTAGTTACTTCATTACTCTGTACACGATGCTGATAAGTCAGCAAGATTCTCTTGTCATTGGAGAGTGTTTCTTAAGCCCTTTTACGATCACTAGTGGACATATTGCAAAGCAAGCACTGAGAATTAGAATAAACTTGGCCAAATAGGTTCTGCATCCATTTGTTCAATTATTTTGAAGGATACATGTTACATTATATGAGTATATTGCACTGCTAATGCAGTATGCGCATTACAGGGTGTAATGCTGAGGCAGGTAGGCAGGCACCAGGTGTGGATGGGTTTTAATATTAGAGTTAGCATCAGCATGAAACACCCACTGTCTGTTATTGGAAAACTGTAACTGTTACGTCCCGTTTTCAAATAAGATGACTGGTTTTTGGCTGTGGTATAGATTGGAAGTCTTACTGCTGAGTATTGGAGAAAATTGTTTACATTTGAGAGGGCTTGTGGAGGGTCTAAGCTTCCCTTCTTTTACTCGTTAACTCCAAGGAACCAGTAGCAGTAGGGAAGTTGCAAAACTTAGGTCATGTAAAAAGTGTACTTTATGAAGTAAACAGGGAATGTGTACAGGTGTGGAATGGGCCATCAGACTCAGGACAGAGACCAGCAGTGAGTTTTGATGAGAAGAGCAATGAACATTTGGGATCCATAAATGATGAATTTCTTAGCGCAGTATCATCACGTCTGATGCTGTCTGGTCTATGGTGAGAGTTAGTTACAGGATTGGTTAACCACTATATGCCAATTATTTAAAATAAAATAAATTTAAGACTTCAGTTTTGTGGGATTTCACCACATAGGAAGATAAGTACAGTGCTGTCAGTGAGAGTTTATAGACATGTGCACATCTAGCACACATCTGGCTTTTCTGTATTGCATTGTACCCAAATTATATCCTACATTGACTGAGTATACTATGTTTCTAACTACTACTGTGAACCATCTCAGTGCACGAAGTGCACAAAAATAAACCAAATGCCTCTTTTCTGACATCCTGTGATATTTTGTGAATGTTAACTGAGATTTTCTTGCCAGACATGTTTACCCAAAGATAGACTTTAGTCCCACGTTGATATGGAGTTGCTGATAGGAATCAGCCAGAAAATCTGGAAAACATAAATGTTATATGTCTGAAGCTTAAGCAGCATATGCAGTAACTGCTGGATCTTAATAAATGCATAAATGAAGATGCCAGGATATTGTAGTCAGTATAGTGGCTAGTCCAGGGGTGAACACACACCAAGTGCCAAGTCCACATACAAGGCATGTTCAAAAAAAGACCGAACTTTTGCTATAAAGACTTTATTGCTCATTTTACAGCATTTTAAGCACTGTCCTCTCAAAGTAGTCTCCTTTACTGGCAATACACCATTCCCAACATTTCTTCCATTGTTTGAATGCTTCCTGGAACACACTTACTGTGACGGCGAGCAGTTCTCTTACCACATTTTCCTTAATCTCCTCTATGGTTTGGAAACGACGTTCTTTCAGAGTGGTTTTAAGTTTGGGAAACAGGAAAAAGTCTGCTGGGGCTAAGTCCGGAGAATAGGGTGGATTGGGCGCAGTGGATGTCTGATGTTTTGCTGGATAACTGTGGATGAGAAGTGACACTTGAGCGGGCGCATTGTCATGGTGCAACATCCAAGTCCAATTTTCCCACAATTCAGGCCTCTTCCTGCACACAGCATCCCTCAAACGCACTAAAACTTCTGGTACAACTGTTTTTTTTACAGTCTGACCACATAGTACAAATTCATGATGGACAATGCCTTTCCAATCAGAAAACACAACCAACATCACCTTGATCTTTGACCAACTCATCTGTGCTTTTTTTAGTCGAGGAGACCCTTTCCATATCCACTGTGATGATTGCATCTTGGTTTCAACATCATACCTGTAAACCCACGTCTCATCTCCTGTTATGATGTTCTTGAGAAATTTTTCATTACCATTTGCACTGGCAAGCATTTCCTGACTGATTTCAACATGTTTCTCTTTCTGATCATCAGCCAACAAATGTGGCACAAATTTTGCACTGACACGGCACATCTGAAGTTTTTCAGTAAAAATTCGATGGCTAGATCCTATGCTGATGCCCACTTCATCAGTAACTTCTCGGATGGTTAAATGACGATTTCCACGTATCACAGCATGAGCTCTCTCGATATGGTCGTCGTTTGTTGATGTGGAAGGTCGTCCAGGCCTGGAATCTCCACCGACCGACATTCTGCCCTCTTTAAAACACTTAAACCACTCATAGCACTGTGTTCGGCTCATACAGTCCTCCCCGTGTGCTTGGTTAAGCAATTGAAATGTCTGTGTAAAATTTTTACCAAGTTTGCAGCAAAATTTCACACACACACACATTGTTCTTCAAGCTCTTCCTTTGTTACTTTGTCACTAATCTGACAAACAGCTTGTGCACATGCTCAGTTCAGCGGATGTAGCTCAACGACTAATGCTCATAGTGAAATGGGACAGATGGCAGTTTGTTGTCAAAACCTGACACTAAGTGTGCTCAGTAGCCACAGTGTGCTCTCTACGCTGGTTGGCGCGCTATTTAAACAGTTCGGTCTCTTTTTGAACACACCTCATGGTTACTAAATTTTGTATGGTGGTACCTAATATTAATGGATCCTCAGTAGGGAACCTGCTTCAGATAAACTTTCTGGCACCTGGAATTTTAAGGTGGCTTCTAGCTTTATGGACGAATTATGGGCCCCTGGACTAGGCTACAGGTCACAGAACCAAGGAATCATGGTTTGATTCCCAGAAGGGACAGTAAGTTTTTCTTTTCTTTAAAGTGTCCAAATCAGCTTTTTGGGGCCCACACAGCTTCCAACCAAATGAGTGTTTGGGGGGAGGGGGTGCCTTTACCCATATGTAAAACATTCAGAGCTTGAAGCTGACCACTTACGCTCACCCAGTGCAAAGGTTAAGAATGAGTGGAGCTATAGTCCTGTTCCATATACCTCCATGGTGTGCACAGGGACAAATTACCATTTCTGTACATGCTTAAATGGTAAATTGAAAACTGGCTCTTGTTGTGAGATGACAGTCCTCCACTTATTTGAACCAAACAGTTATCCACTTATTTGAACCAAAAGTGAACCAAGGTGAGCATTCTTTTAGCTGTTTTAAAAAGTTCACTCGATCTAAAATTTGTGTGTGAAACATCTTTTTAGAAGGAACACGTGTTATGAGCCCTAATAAGTATAATTTCATCCATCAGTAAGAATGTCAGAAATTACAACATGCATTTTGTTACTTGTTGCATATAGTTAAGGTAGCACAAGCTCCCTTTTCTTTTTAAGCTACGAGTGGACTGTCCAGGGTATCTGATCTCTTCTCCAAAACATTCAGGCTGTCTCTAGGACATACCAGGCTTCCTATTCAGTGGGTACTGGGGTTCTTTACTGGGACTAAAGTGGCCAGGGCATGAAGTTAACCACTCACCTCCATCTTGTGCTGAGGTTGAAGATGAATAGAGCTATCCCTCATTTCTCCTATATACCTTTATGATTTGATCAGGGACAACTTTAAATTTTATCTGACAGAAAGTTTAACTTAAAACAGCTCAGTATTAACCGCTGACCTACTCTACATTCACAAGGCACTATGGTGTTATTAAAAGTGTGTGTATGTTGTCTTACGTAGTTGTGTTTTAAATTTCACAACAGGACTCGGGATGACCCCTTACTGCTGTATGCTGCACTGTACAGTGGTATGGGGACTAAGTTCCTCTCTAAAGACCTTATGCGAGGCCACGCATATCTTCTCAAGAATCAGGGTCTTAGATTGACATTCAGACGGTGGCAGCTACTGCATCAATGTCAGCTTCGTTATATTACTGAGGCTGGAAAAGTGCAGCTGAAGGTAACTGGAAAAGACTCCTGACAAAACTGATCACATTCCGACATAAATATTGGTATATGACTTACATTTTGACAGTGATTGAGAGTGGGATTTTATTTTTAAGTAATACTTTATATTTTTACTTTACTTTTCAACCAGCTACCGCACACAGGTTAACCAATAGAAAATAGGTTAGACAAATATAACTGTTAGAGAAGCTGTTCATGCAAGGGTTAAATTTTGTGTTAATTTTGTGCATTATTTTCAAGTTTGCATTTATTACCAAGGGTTGCATCATGTTAGTGCATTTCCTAATGCCTAAGTAACATTCCCAGGGCATAGGTAGATTATGTAAGTGTCATGAGACTGTTCCAGAACTTTTCTGCTTGCATGACAGGGTTTTCCAGATCAGACTGGTTCACTTTCTTTGTATCAAGCCAGGATAGGTGGGCGAGTAGTGTTGCTTGCTAGTTAGTTGGCTAACAACTCCGCGCTCAACCGAACGCGTACAGGCATGTCTTTAAAGGGAGGAAGCCATCCTACAATAAATGCAGTTTTTCAATTGGGAAACCATACTAGTGACACATGTACATGGGGTACATTACAGTGCAACAATCTTTAAGAATTGTGGTGTTAATATTATAAGAATTAGAACAATACAGCAAAACTGGTTGCTGTATGTATGATTTGAAAATTTGCTTTTGTTCATAACATGGAAATTTCGTGTAGAGCACACGTTGGTAGCCTGGGTGTAGGGTGTTTTTATTACAATTGCAAGTTTGTTTTTAGTTATCCTTTGCATTTGGTGAAAGTGACAGCATAATGTAGAAGTCTTCCTACATGTGTGCACATTACTTCATCAAAGAGTTGAATGACTTTTTGTGAAATGTGTGGGATATATACATGATAAGTTCCGGGACAGGTTTTATTTTGGTCTGCGTATTCCCCACTTTAATTAACAACCTTGCTTGGTGGGAGTTTTTTGCATGTATCAGGTTTATTAAAAACTGCTGAACACAAAAATGTTGGTATATGACACAGAATTGCATATATCATTTGGATATGTAACTGATGTTTGAAAAATATTTCAGTATGAGGGATTTAATGAAATTCAAGGAAAAAATTTTTGTCATTGGATAAATTCTTTTTACCTATTTCTACTGAAATAATGAATGGAATTCTGTATATTTAGGGCATGTCTACTTTGTTCCAGCTTCCTTTGACATTCAATCCAATGGCTCAGGTCAGCAGTGATGGATTGTGGCATATTCCATATGAAATGGAGTTTGATCCCAGCCCACCTCAGTCATTTGAAGCTCCAACCACATGGCTGTGTCTTAGATCCAATTGATGCTGTGCAGCCTGCAGCTGAGTGAGGTACAAGTCAAAAGATAATTGGCATGGGAGTTGCTTTTAATGTTTTTGCACACACACTCCAGATGTACTGTTCTTCATCATCCACTGAATGGTGTGTTTGCTTCATAAACCTATGATTGTTGACGGGTTTTGTAAGTTGATCAGTGTGGTCAGAATGTATATGCATCTCCCTTTTGCCTTCTCTCACCTATTGAGAGCCCTGGTGCTGATTAAAACAAACATTAGCACACTTCCAGGAAAAGTTCAGTAAAGATAGAAGAGTATCCTTTGTTCTTAAGCATATGTGGCATTATATAGGCCCACACCCAAACCTGGATTACTACCACATTCTTTTACTGGAAATAATTCAGTTACAATTTTATGGATGCTGTAGACTTGTAGTTTCCACTCTCTTTGAGTGTGAGGACCCTTCTTAAGTTCAAAAATTTTCATGGACCCCAACATATGCACAGTGGTTTAGGCATTGTTAACTGAGAAAATTGCATGCTGATAAATGTAAATGAAGGGTGAAGAGAGAGAAACCAACAAGATGCTACTAATCCAATGTTTATTGTCAAACTTCTATCTCAACATGTTTCGTGCATCATTATGCCCATCATCAGGAGAACAAGACCGTGTACTACTGCATATGGTGTTCCGCACTGGTTGTGCTAGCTGTGGTTAGCTGTGGTTGTGTGGAGCTGCGTTTTAAGCTGTGTGCACAGTGTGTAAATGAGTTCAGTTTTGCTTACTTAAATAAGATCAGAAGAAACGAAGTGCTGACAGACTCACTGTGAATTTGCTTGCATTCATTGGGCGCCTGGAATAATACTGGGGGTCCGCATCTCACAGGTCTGGAACCACTTTTGTATAGGGTCATTCAGTTATGGTCTTCGTTTGCTCATAGGTCACACTTCTTGTACTGGACCATGTGTCATGTGATTGTCCTTGTTTTTTTTTATATTATTATTTATTCTGCATGCTCCATTACTGTAAGTAATAATACATGCACTGTGGATATCTTACACAATTACTTATCATCTAAGAATTCTTACTTTTTTTATATACAGGTTTGTCGACTTAACTGTGAGTTATTTTTTTTTCTCTATAGTTTATCAAGGGATAGACTGTCCGTGAATTTTTTAAAGTTTTTACAATATTTGTTTATAAGTATATCTTTGCTCACGGGCCAGTTTTCTGACCATAGCACTGCAGCTTTAAGTATGTCTCGTTCCTGCTCCACTAGTTCACAGTTAAATAATATATGGTCTATTGTTTGTTCTCCTGTTTTGCAGGAGCACATTGGGCTGTCCTTAATTTTGAATCTGTACAAATGTGCCTTAATATTTCCGTGTCCTGTTGCCATCGTTGTAAAATTTGGAGTCACATTAATTTTTAATTTTAACCTGTCTGCTATTTTGGGAAAAAATGATTTCGTGATTGCACCTTTTGTTGTGTTGTC